>OGUJ01000139.1_pt1 | contig 62696 bp, 62 predicted proteins | sample 1573661 | NCBI WGS metagenome assembly OGUJ01 (sample SAMEA2581933, study PRJEB24529) | metagenome | biome: Human gut stool | place: China | collected 2011
GTATCAAAAATTCGGGCGTTTGTATAGGCTTTTTTGAGAAACTCCGAACTTTCTTGCCATTTTGTTACCTGAAATGTGGTCTGTGCAACCGCAAAAATGGGCTTTTGGGGGTCAGAAGGCCCTTTCCACGCCTTCAACTGGGCCAGATCGCTGAAAATGAATACCTCTCCCCGGGTATGTCCGACGATGCCCTGCACCTCCGGATGGGACACGTCACCGGCCACCACGAGCGTCGCACCGGCGGCTTCGGCCTCGGAAGCGACTTTCTGTATCTTCTTCACGAAGGGGCAGGTGGCGTCGTGATAGGTACAGCCCCGGGCATCCAGCTCGTCGTAAATGCTGCGTGGGACGCCGTGGCTGCGGATGACCACCTCGTAACCTGCAGGGACATCAGCGGGGGTGTCTGCTACCAGTGCGCCCCGGCGCTCGAGGTCTTCTACGGTCTGGGGGTTGTGGATGAGGGGGCCGAGGGTGGCCACCTTGCGGCCCTCATCCAGCAGACCGTAGGTCAGCTTGACCGCGCGGTCCACGCCGAAGCAGAAACCCGCAGTCTTTGCAAGTCTGATTTCCATTGTACTCTCCTAAATTCAACCTCTCCGTCATCGCTTGCGATGACGGAGAGGGCAAGCCGCCTTACAATCCACTCCACGCATCCAGAACGGCCTGTTTATTCTCCCGCAGCTTCTTTATGTCGCGGCGGCCTTCCATCGCAAACTGTGCAGCGGGCATGGGCTCGCCGAAGATGACACGCACCTTGCAGAACAGCTTCATCTTCCCATCGGGGGTGTCGTAGTAGATGCGGCAAGGCACGACGTCCACATTTGCTGCCGCCGCGATGACGAAGAGGCCGCTCTTGAGGGGAAGGAACTTATTCTCCTGCTCCCGCGTACCCTCCGGGAAGAGCAGCAGCGTGCCGCCCTCCTGACACTTTTTCACGGTGTCTTCGATGACACTGACCTCTTCTTTCGTGCCGCGGACACAGACTGCACCGGCGCACCGGAAGAACCACGACAGGAATGGGTTTATCTCGAACAGCTCTTTCTTGGCAAACACGGTCATCCGCTGGCCCCAGAACCGGGCGATGACGACGAACACCGGGTCGATGGCGGAGATGTGGTTGGGGGCAATGATGCAGCCCTTCGTGCCGATTTTTTTCAGGTTCTCCCTGCCCTCACACCGGACGCGGAAGCCGATGTGGAACACCAGCCATGCCAGCGGGACCAGAATATAATATAGTATCATCCGACCTTCTCCGTGATCATTTTCTTCATGGCCTCAAAGCTCTGCTCGAAGTTCAGCTCCGAAGTGTCCAGCAGCACGGCATCGTCTGCCTGCTTGAGAGGAGCTGCGGCGCGGTGGGTGTCCTGATAGTCGCGCTGCTTGACGTCGGCCAGCACATCTTCGTAGGGGGTGTCGATGCCCTTCTGCTGGTACTCCTTCCAGCGGCGGGTGGCGCGGGCCTCCGGGCTGGCGGTGAGGAAGATCTTCACAGTCGCATTGGGCAGCACCACGGTGCCGATGTCACGGCCATCCATCAGGATGTTCTGCGTCCTGGCCATGTCCCGCTGCATCTCCAGCAGGAAGGCGCGCACCGCCGGATTTGCACCCACGGCAGAAGCCGCCATTCCCACCTCTTCGGTGCGGATGGCCGTGCTGACGTCCTCGCCATTCAGATAGATATGCTGTTCGCCCTCGATAAAAGCAAACTCGAGGGTGATATTGGGCAGCAGGGCATTGACCGCCTCGTTGTCCTTCGGGTCTTTGCCCGCGCGGAGGGCGTAAAGGCCGATGGTGCGAAACATCGCACCGGTGTCCACATAAATGTAGCCGAAGTCCGCAGCCAGACGCCGCGCCAGCGTAGATTTGCCTGCGCCCGCAGGCCCGTCGATCGCAACAGAAATCATTTTTATATCTCCTTCTATATGAATCTGAAATTTCCAGCCGCTTAAACCTCTCCGTCACGGCTGGCGGCAGTCGTTGCTGCTGCCCTGCCGAGGGGAGCTGTCTGCCAAGCAGACTGAGAGGTCATTCCAGATGATTTGCAAAACTCTGTGCCGTGCAGAATGCGATTTGCAGATTGTAGCCGCCAGTATAGGCGTCCACATCCAGCACCTCGCCTGCAAAGTAGAGGCCGAGGGCCTTTTTGCTCTGCATGGTCTTGGGATCTACCTCCCGCACCGACACGCCGCCCGACGTGATGACTGCGTGGGCCAAATCGCCCCGGGCGTCGATAGTCACCCGCCAGTGCTTCATCAGCTGTACCAGTTCCCGCTTCTGCTCCCGGGTGATCTGGTTTGCCCTGGTGGCCGGGTCGATGCCCCAGCGGGCCACCATGACCGGCTGCATACTGGACGGCAGCAGCTTCACCAGTGCGCCCTGCGCCGCGTGGTTCGCCAGAAGGGCAAAGTCCCGGGTGATGCGGTCATAAAGCTGTTCCTCACTGAGGGCAGGCTTCAAATCAATAAAAGCTTCGTACTTGTGCTTTTTCATGTCGCCCAGATGGCTCGACGCGCTGAGGGTCAGCGGCCCGCTGATGCCGAAGTGGGTGAACAGCATCTCGCCCTGCTCCTCGAAGATGGCTTTGCCGTCCTCGTGAAGAGTGAGGGTCACGTTCTTGAGGGCGAGGCCCATCATCTTCTTGCAGTCGGCGTCATGGCTCACGAGGCTGACAAGGCTGGGGACAGGCTCCACGAGGGTGTGGCCCGCCTGCCGGGCCAGCTTGTAGCCGTCGCCGGTGGAGCCGGTGGTGGGGTAGCTCAGGCCGCCCGTTGCCACCAGCACGGCGTCCGCCTTGTACTCCCGGCCCGAAGTTCCCCGCACACCCACGCAGCGATAGGCCGGGCCGGGCTTTTTCTTTTTCGGGTGGCGCGGATTTTCCGGCGCAGCAGGCGCTTCTTCCGGCTGGGCCAGCGGTTCCAGCAGCAGCTTTTTTGCCCCGTCGTGGACGATGTCCGCTCCGTCTGCGTACCGCAGAAGAGCCTGCCGGATCTCTTCGGCCTTATCTGACACCGGGAACACCCGGCGTCCGCGCTCCACTTTCAGCTCCACACCAAGAGACTCAAACAGTTCCATCGTCTTGGCCGGCGGGAAAGCCCCCAGCGACGAGAACAGAAAGCGGGGGTTCGTCCGCACATGGTGCAGAAATTCCTCTGCGGTGCAGTCGTTGGTCACATTGCAGCGGCCTTTGCCGGTGACAAGAATTTTCTGAGCCGGCTTTTCCATATGTTCCAGCACCGTCACCTCATGCCCCTGCCGCAGGGCCGCGCCCGCCGCCATCAGGCCGGCAGCGCCGCCGCCTACCACTAAGACCTTCATGTTTCGTTTCCTCCGCTTTTTCTTCTGTCTTCACACTTATTCCAGTTTATCATACCAGAATCGACCGCCAAAAGCAATGTGAAAAAAGCAGGTACAGCGTTCTGCTGCACCTGCCCGGAAAATTTTGCTTATTTCATGGCCTTGATGGGGTCGAGATACTTTTCGCCCTCCATGACTTCCAAGTGGATGTGGCTCTCCTCGGCACACTCACAGCTCACGCTGCCCACCTTGCCGATGGTCTGCCCGGCCGAGACGGTGTCGCCCTTCTTCACCTTGGCGTCCGTCGTGCCGCAGACCCGCCAAATCCTGCCGGAAGCATCTTCAATGGCGACCACAGGCCCCCACTTGTCGTCCGTGCCGGTCTCCACCACCTTGCCTGCCGCCGGGGCGGTCACTTCCGCGCCCTTGTCGGCGGCGTAGTCCACACCGTTGTGGGTGCGCCAGTCGCCCAGCGTCTTGCTGTAGACCAGCTCATCGCCGCTGTAGCTGTTTAAGACGCGCCCCGAGACAGGCTGCGTGGAGGCAGGCGCAGCCGAACTGCTGGCAGGCGAGGACTCGGTTTGCAGCGCGGAGGGTTCGCGCACCGAACCAGAGCCAGACCGCGCACCAGAAGAGGACGCAGCCCCACCGGAGGAGCTGTCGGCTTTTGGCACATTGGCCACACTGTTTGCTGCGGGTGCGTTCTGCTGCTGCCATTCGGCTTCCTCCTCTCCGGCGACGCCGGGCGATGTGTTGATGCCCTCGTCGATGCCGGGGGCGGTGCTGGACGGGCTTCGCACCGCGTCCAGATCCTTCTTCAGCTCATTGCGCACGGTGCGCACAGCCCACACACCGGCCGCTGCCGCCGCCAGCAGGCAGGCGGTGAGCACCAGCGCAAAGGCTTTGTCCCGCAAAAACTTTCTGAATTGCTCCATCGTTCGTTACTCCAATCCATTTTGTGTACGGAATCGTTTCTTTGGTGGTAGTTTGGAGCGATGGAGCGGGGTTTATTCATAAAGACGCAAAAAGGCCCCGGATGACCGGGGCCAAAAGTCCTATTTAGTTGTTGCGGCTGCGGCTGTTCATGCCCAGCAGGCGGACGACGTACAGGAAGATGTTGATGAAGTCCAGATACAGGGTCAGTGCGCCATAGATGGAAGCCTTCTCGGCCAGCTCAGCGTCGCCTGCATAGTAGGCGTAGATCTGGCGGAGCTTCTGGGTATCGTAGGCGGTGAGCAGCATGAACACCACCAAGCCGATGCCGCAGTAGAGCACCGAGGCACCGAAGCCAAAGCCGAAGAGCGCACCCACGAGGCTGGTGACGATCATGGCCACCAGAGCCATCATGAGGCGGGGGCCCCAGCCGGTGAGGTCCTTATGGGTGGTGGTGCCGTACACAGCCATCAGTCCGAAGTAGACCGCCGTGGCGAGGAAGGCCATGACCAGCGTACCTACCGAGAACATCAGGAAGTAGTAGCTCAGGACCATGCCGTTTAAGATGGCGTATCCGAAGAACGCGGCTCTTGCACCGTCGATGGACATCTTCTGCACCCGGGCGCTGAGCATGAACACCAGCGCCAGCTCACCGATGGTAAGCAGGAAGTAAAGCGAATTGACCAGATAGATAAGGGACGTGGTCGCCGTGATATAGGCCATTGCGAAGGTGACGAGCAGGCCGCCGGCCATCCAGCGGTAGGTGCGGGTCATATAGTCCGATGCGCTCATCGAAGGCTCCGCATAGCCGCGGTCATAGTTGTTGTAATCCATAAGGAATCCTCCATTCAAAATCAGGGCATCGGACTCGGCCTTGCCCCGGTCTACGAAATATAGTATACTGCATAGAAATGAACGATTCATGAAAAAGGCTGTGATATTTGATGTCCCTCGGACTTTATCTGCATATTCCTTACTGTTTTTCCAAATGCCGGTACTGTGATTTCTACTCAGCCCCCGGCCAGCGCGGCGTCCCCCGGGCCTATGTGGACGCCCTTTTGCGGGAACTCTCCCGGTTTGCACCGGATGCTCCTCTGCGGCCGGACACCCTTTATTTCGGCGGTGGAACGCCCAGCCTGCTGGACCCGGCAGACGCCGCCCGGCTCATCGCCGCCGCGCAGCCCCTGCCCGGGGCCGAGATCACGCTGGAAGCCAACCCTGAGACCGTAACGGAGGATTCCCTCCGGGCATTCCGGGAGACGGGCGTCAACCGCATCTCCTTCGGCGTTCAGTCGGCCCGGGACAGTCAGCTCAAGACGCTGGGCCGCCCCCACACGGCAAAGCAGGCGCGGGCCGCTTTCGCCGCCGCACGCCGGGCCGGGTTCGAGAACATCAGCGGCGACATCATGCTGGCCCTGCCCCATTATACGCAGGCCGAGTTCGACGAGACGCTGGAGCTGATCGAGGATGGCGGCGCGGCCCACATTTCCGCCTACCTCTTGAAGATCGAGCCCGACTCCGCCTTTGGCCGGACGCCGCCCGAAGGTCTGCCCACCTCCGACGAGGCGGCAGACTTCTACCTCTATGCCGTCGAGCAGCTGGAACATCATGGCTACCGGCAATATGAGATCTCCAACTTCGCCAGTCCGGGCTATGAGGGAAAGCACAATCTCATCTACTGGGACTGCGGCGACTATCTGGGCATCGGCCCCGCCGCCCACTCCTGCATGGGCGGCAAGCGGTTCTACTACCCCGCCGACACCGAAGCCTTTCTGCGGGACGAGGCCGCGCCCGTCATGGACGGCGGCTGCGGTGCGGAGGATTATCTCATCCTGCAGCTGCGTCTGCGCAAAGGTCTGAGCCTCAACGAATACAAAAAACGCTATGGCAGGGAGTTTTCCACCGCACAGCTGGCCTTTGTGCAAAACTGCGTGAAGAGCGGCTACGCCAACTTTGACGGTCACACCCTCGCCCTCACGCCCGCCGGGCTCATCGTACAGAACAGCATCCTTGCCGAGCTGCTGTGAGCCTCAGTGAACAGCAAAGCTCATCGCCGCCAGCACAAAAACACCGATGATGCTGGCAATGCGGCTCCCCCTCTGCATCGCGTAATACCAGTCGGTGGGCTCACCGCCGTACACTTCCAGCCCGTGGCGGAGGTTCCAGAACAGCAGCGGGAACCGGACATCCAGCACAAGGAGCACCACCAGCGCCCCGATCGGCAGCAGAAACGCCACGCTGCCCCGGGTCTCCCGCCGCCCGCCGACGGCCACATGATAGAGCCAGTTGCAGCTGGGCCAGAGGTCGGATCTCTGGTATTCGCCGTTGACGATGACGTTCACCTCGTCGGCAAGGCCCCCATCGTCTTCCCTCCACAGGATGGCGTCGCCGGGGCTGCCCAGCGCGGTCCCGGTAAAAATGACCACTCCGTCCTGCTCGATTTTTACGCCCGGGTCGCTCATGCCCTCGGCTTTCGATTCGAGCCGATAGTGCCGCGTCTCTCCGTCCAACGTGAACTCCACTTCCGCACCGTTTCCTGTCTGGGCGATCTGCATGGTGTAGGCGGCATACGCATCCCTGCCCGAAAAGCTGCCGTCGGCCTGACGATACAAAAAGGCATCCCGCAGCCAGACCCCTGGGCGGAGGGCGCCCCAGAGATAGAGCACAGCGAGAAGCAGCGCGGTAAGAACGCAGAGCAGGCAGCTCGTCTTTTTCTCCATGGTCAGGCTCCTTTCGTTTCAGCCCAGTTCGATCACGTTCCACCCCAGCTCCCGGATGGCCTCTTGATCATGGGTCGCCAGCAGGGTGGGCTTTCTGCCGCAGCGTGCCTTGAGCATGGCTGCGGCTTTTTTCATGGCGGCGGGGTCCATGCCGGTGAAGGGCTCATCTAACAGAAGGGTGTCGCTCTCGGCCCAGAGAGCGCGCAGCAAGGCGGTGCGACGCTTCTGTCCGCCGGAGAGCTTCCGGGCAGGCAGGGCAAGGGCCTCGTCATCCAGTCCTAATTGTATAAGGTCATCTCGTATCTGCTCTTTGTATTGTGTTTTGACCTTGTACTGTTCTGCGGGCAGCACCAGTGCCACATTCTCTTCGGCGGTCAGCTGGGGGCAGAGCCTGTCTTCCTGAAAGACCGCGCCGACCCGGCCCACGCCCTCCACGCTGCCGGAGGTGGGCGCTTCCAGCCCCATCAGAATGCGGAGCAGGGTCGTCTTGCCCCAGCCGCTGGGAGCCCAGAGCACCGCCGGGCCGTCCACAGTAAGAGAGAGGTTTTCAAAGAGGATCTTCTCTCCGAATCGTTTAGACAGATTCTTTATTTCCAGTTTGTTGTTGGTTTCACTCATTTTTCAGCCCCCTCTTCGCCCAGAACTGCCGCTACCGCTTTATCCAGCAGAGCGAGGAACAGCTTTTCAAATACGGCGCTCAACAGGATGATGACGAAGGTCCAGGCAAACAGCTCCCCGGTGGAAAGGGTAATTTTTGCCCGGTAAAGGGCGTCGCCGATGCTGCCGTCGGGCAGGCCGATGACCTCTGCTGCTACGCCGCTCTTCCAGCAGATGCCCAGCGCCACGCTGCATCCCTGCCGGAACGCGGGCAGCACCGCCGGGAGCCAGACCGCCCGCAGACGCCGCCCCAGAGGCAGACGGAACACCTGCGCCATTTCGAGAAGCTGGCGGTCAGCACTCCCGATGCCGGTGCGCACTGCGCTGTAGAGGACGGGCAGCACCATCAGAAAGCTGATAAGGACGGACAGCGACGAGCCGCTGACCCACACCAGCGCCAGAATGATGAAGCTCGCCACCGGAGTAGCCTTGACCAGCTGCATCACGGGGGCGAGAAGGGCGTCCACCCACTCCCACTTTTCGGCGGCTACCGCCAGCACCGCGCTGGACAGAACGCCCAGCCCGAAGCCCAACAGGATGCGCCCGGCGCTGAAACCGATGCGCTGCCAGAACTCGACCTGCGGCAGCAGCTCCACCAGCGTACCGATGGCCTGCACCGGCGAGACAAGAAAGACTTCCTGCCCGATGGCCACAGCCGCCGCCTGCCAGACGCCCAGCCAGAACACCGACGCCGCTAAGATTTGAATGCGGCGTTTTTTTGTTTTATCCATGTATTTCTTTGCTCCTGTTCGTTTTCTCGCTTTCAGAATATCACATCATGTATGAGAATACAATCCTTCATCTTTTCTTCTCTTGACATGAAGGTCATAAAACACTACACTGGAATAAAGTAATCCTTATTCTACGTGCCTCCGCGCACAGCTGGGAGAGATGACCATGCACGATTCCGCTCAGGCCCTCCGGGGCAAAAAACTCCTTCTGGTGGGGTTCACCCTGTTCTCGATGTTCTTCGGGGCAGGCAACCTCATCTTCCCGCCCTTCCTCGGCGCACAGGCCGGGACGGCGCTCTGGCTCGCTTTTGTGGGCTTTGCCGTCAGCGCCATCGGCCTGCCCATCGCGGGCGTGGCAGCAGTGGCCCGGGCAGGCGGTCTGCCTGCGCTGGCCGGGCGGGTCCATCCCCGCTTCGCACAGGTGTTCGCTGTGCTGGTCTATCTGTCCATCGGTCCCTGCCTCGCGATCCCCCGCACGGCCAGCACCTCGTTTGAGATGCTGACGCCGCTGGTGGGGCGGAGCACACCGGGACAGTTCATCTACTCCCTCGTGTTCTTTGCTGCGGCGTACTTCGTGGCCCTCAAGCCCGAAAAGCTGACCCAGCGGCTGGGCCGCATCCTCTGTCCTGCCCTGCTGGTGCTCATCGTGGTGCTGTTCGCGGGCTGCATCCTCCGCCCGGCCGCGCCCGGCTACGGCACGCCTGCCGAGGCTTACGCCGCCCTCCCCGCCGCACAGGGCGTGCTGGACGGCTATCAGACCATGGACGCGCTGGCAGCGCTCAATTTCGGTGCGGTCATCGCGCTGAACCTTCAGGCGGTGGGCATCACGGAGGAGTCCGCCGTCCGGCGCGGCACCATCCGGGCCGGGTTCATCGCGGGCGGGATGCTGCTGGTGGTCTACGCCATGCTGACCCACATCGGCGGCATCTCGGGGGCGGCCTTCCCCGGCAGCGGCACCGGTGCCGCCGTCCTGACTGCACTGGCCGACGGCCTGTTTGGCCGGGTGGGACAGGTGCTTCTGGCCGCCATCTTCGTCATCGCCTGCTTCAACACCTGTGTCGGCCTCATCGCCAGCGTAGGCGAATACTTCCACGAGCTTCTGCCCCGGCTGTCCTACCCCACCATTGCGGCCTTCTTCGCGCTGATGAGCATGCTGCTGGCGAACATCGGCCTTGCGGGCATCCTGAGCCTTTCCGTCCCGGTGCTGAACGCCATCTACCCCATCGCCATCATCCTCATCGTGGTGGAGTTCCTGCCCGGACGGTTCCAGCGGACATCGGTCTGGCGGCTGAGCATCCTCTTCACGGCCATCCAGAGCATCCCTGCCGCCCTGCCCTTCGGCCCCCTCTCCACCTTGATGAACGCTCTGCCCCTGAGCAGCCTCGGCTTTGGCTGGCTGCTGCCGGCCCTTATCGGCATCGGCGCGGGCCTTCTGATGTAAGAAAAACTGCCGCACGGCTGTGCGGCAGTTTTTCTTGTTTCAAAGCTTACTTTGCAGAGTTGCGGATCGCCGCCATGACCTTGCGCAGGACGGACGGCTCGGTGTAGTAGAAGTTATCGTCTGGCAGCTTGCCGCCCACGGCGGCGGGAGAGGCATCGTAGAGCACCTGCAGGTAGGCAGAGATGTCTTTCTTCATCTCCTGACCGTTGCGGTAAACGATGTTGCACTTGGGCAGGGCCTTCTTGGCGATGGCAGCCTTGGCCACCACGCCGACTTCCTCACAGAGGGCGGCGGTGCCGTCGATGTCCTCGTTGGCAGCCTTGACGCTCTTCTGGTAGTCGGTCAGGAAAGCTGCGATGACATTGGGGTTCTGCTTTGCGAACTCGGTGCGCACCACGGTGACGCCGGTGATGAGCTGGGTGTCACAGACCCTGTTCCATTCCCTGGTCAGGTCAAGGACGACGCGGAGGCCGCTGTCCTTCATCTGGGCAGCGGTGACGTAGGGCTGAGGCAGGACGGCGATGGCATCCTTTCTGGCAGCGGCCATCTGGGCCGTGACCTCGGAAGCCTCGCTGTAGTATTCGATCTTCACGTCCTTGTCGGGGTCGAGGCCGTTCTTCTTGAGCAGATAGCGCAGGACGTACTCGGGGGTCGTGCCTTTACCGGTGGAAAGGATGGTGCGGCCCTTGAGGTCAGCAAAGCTGTGGACGGTATTGCCCTTCTCCACGACGTAGAGGACGCCCAGCGTGTTGACGGCCATGACCTGGATGCCGCCGTTCGTCTTCTGGTAGAGGGTCGCGGCGAGGTTGGCCGGGATAGCGGCCATGTCGAGTTCGCCCTTGATGAGCTTCGGCACGATCTCATCGGCAGCGCCGTAGAGCTGCAGGTCATAGTCGAGGGAAGCAGTGCCGTCCTTCTCCATGCTCAGCAGGTTGACGAGGCCCATGGTGGTGGGGCCTTTCAGGCCGGCGATGCGCACTTTGGTGCTCGTTTTGGCCGATGCGCCGCAGGCCAGCACGCTGACCATCAGCACCAGCGACAGCAGCAGAGATGTCAGTTTTTTCATAGGATTTAGCTCCTCACTTTCATTGGGAGAAATTTTCCCGCAAAAAATTTGCAAAACCATTTGCTTTACGCCCTCAAGTTTACTATAATAAGAGAAAAAATACCGTTGCACACGCAACGGAATCGCAGAAGGGCGGTGAGGGCCCGGGGAAAACCTCACGGAATGGGTATGGAAAATTATCTTCCGCTGTTACAATCCACCTCTCTGTTCGCCGGGCTGGAAGCCGAAGCGCTCCGGGTCCTGCTGGGCGAAGTGGGGGCCGTATTGCGCACCTACAGCCGGGGCGAGACCCTCGTACTGGCCGGACAGTCGAACCGCCGGGTGGGCGTGGTGCTCTCCGGTGCCATCGAGGCCTATCATTCCGCCGCCAGCGGGGCGCGTCTGCCCATCAGCCAGATGGGGCCGGGCGGTGTGTTCGGCGACGTGCTGGGCGGCTCGAGCCTTTCCAGCCCGGTGACGGTGGTGGCCTCGGCCCCCTGCGAGGTGCTGCTGGTGCCTTATGAGAAGCTTCTGCTGCCCGGGGCCGACCCGGCCCGCCAGCGGGTGCTGCAGAACCTTGTGCGCTCCATCAGCGACAAATACTTCCTGCTCTCCCGCCGGGTAGACCTGCTGCTGCTCAAGAGCCTGCGGGCCAAGGTGTGCGCCTACCTGCTCAGCGAGGCCGAGGTTCACCACAGCCTCACCTTCACCATCCCCTACTCCCGCATCCAGCTGGCCGACTACCTCAACTGCGACCGCAGCGCCCTCTCCCGGGAGCTGAGCCTGATGCAGCGGGACGGCCTGCTCGAGACCTATAAGAGCAGCTTCAAGCTGCTGGAACCGGACGCGCTGCGGCACATGGTGCTGTAACAGCCTCTCCCTTTGGGAGAGCTTTATATAGAAGGAGAACTTCATCATGTCCAAACCGATTTTATGGATCGTCATTCCCTGCTACAACGAAGAACAGGTGCTGCCCATCACGGCCCCCATGTTCCTGAAAAAGATAAACGACCTCGCCGCAGCGGGCCTCATCAGCGAGAAGAGCCGGGTGCTCTTCGTCAACGACGGCTCCCGCGACGCCACCTGGTCCCTCATCCAGAAGTTCGCCTCTGAGGATGAGCACTTCATCGGCATCTCCCAGAGCCGGAACCGCGGCCACCAGAACGCCGTGCTGGCCGGGCTGATGGAGGCGCTCCACAGCGGCAGCTGCGACATCACCATCTCCATCGACTGCGACGGTCAGGATGACATCAACGCCATGGATGAGATGGTCAAAAAGTATCTCGACGGCGCCGAGGTAGTCTACGGCGTGCGCAGCCGCCGGGACACCGACACCTTCTTCAAGCGGTTCACCGCCGAGGGCTTCTACCATGTGATGAACGCGCTGGGCGCGGACATCGTCTTCAACCACGCCGACTACCGGCTCATCAGCGCCCGGGTGCTGGAGAGCTTCGCCGACTACCGCGAGGTAAACATCTTCCTGCGGGGCATGGTGCCGCTGGTGGGCTACCCCAGCGACACCGTCTACTACGAGCGCCACGAGCGTCTGGCCGGCGAGAGCCACTATCCCCTCAGCAAGATGCTGGCCCTCGCCTTCGACGGCATCACCAGCCTGTCGAACAAGCCCATCCGCCTCATCACCGGCGCAGGCATCGTGGTCAGCCTCATCAGCTTCATCGGCGTCATCTGGGCCATCGTGCAGGCTGTTCTGGGCAGCGCCGTGGCGGGCTGGGCCTCCACCATCTGCATCGTCTGCTTCATGGGCGGCGTCCAGCTGGTGTGTCTGGGCGTCATCGGCGAATACGTCGGCAAGATCTATATGGAGACCAAGGCCCGCCCCCGCTACATCATCAGCGAGCGCACATGGGCTCCCTACGAAAGGAAGTATCACGGATGAGCAAACAGAGCTGGAAAGGCAGCACCCTCCTGAACCCGGAGCCGCCGGTACTGGTCTCCTGCGGCGGGCTGGACAAGCCCAACCTCATCACCATCGGCTGGACCGGCACCATCTGCACCCAGCCCAGCATGGTATCCATCAGCGTCCGCCCCGAGCGGTACAGCCACCACCTCATCAGGGAGAGCGGCCAGTTTGCCATCAACCTGCCCACCGAGGCACTGGTGAAGTCGGTGGACTGGTGCGGCGTCAGGAGCGGCCGGGATTTTGACAAATTCGCGGCCTGCAAACTCCATTCTGCCCCCGGCTCGGTGCTGACGGACTGCCCCATCCTCGAAGAAAGCCCCGTCAACCTCGAGTGCAGGGTCACGCAGGTCATCCCGCTGGGCAGCCACGACCTCTTCCTCGCCGAAGTGGTGGCCTGCGACGTGGACGAGAGCCTGCTGGACGAGAACGGTAAGCTCTGCCTCGACAAGTCCAAACTCATCGTCTACAGCCACGGCGAATATCTGGCTCTGGGCAAAAAGCTGGGGACCTTCGGCTACAGCGTGCGGAAGAAAAAGCCGACGCGGAAACCCCGCAGATAATACTATGAAAAATGGGAAGCACAAAAGCGCTTCCCATTTTTTTATTTCTCGTCGAGCAGATCACTCAGACATCTGACCGTCCGGCCATGATAGCCTGTGACCGTCTCGGCATGGAGCAGACTGCTCAGCACACTTTCCTCCACGCACTCGGCCACCGCCCGGAACAGCGGATTGATGGCGTCGTCGTGGACCATGCCCATCGGCAGGATGGCCTTTTCGGAGTAGTGCGGCACCCGGTTGGCGGTGGTGAAGGCAATGACGATCTCACCGGAGCCGTTTCCGCAGAAAGAGCCGGTGCGGGACAGGCCCACCAGCGCCCGGTGGCAGAGCCGCCGCAGCTGGCGCTCACTCAAGGGGATGTCCGTCGCCAGCACCGTGATGATGGAGCCCTTGTCCTCGTGGGGCGGGATGTGGGCGTCCAGCAGGCTCTGGATGGGGGTGCCTGCCACTACGAGGTCATCGAAGACGGCGTGGTTGGAGAGCACCAGCGCACCAATGGTGTACTGTTTCCCGTCCAGCTCCACCACACGGGAGGCCGAGCCGATGCCGCCCTTCAGGCCGTGGCAGCGCATTCCCCGGCCCGCGCCCACAGCGCCCTCGGCGAAATCGGCGCGGCAGTCGGCCAGCGCGGCCCTCACGTTTTCTTCTGTGACGTGGAGGCCCCGGATGTCGTTGAGGCCGCTGTCATTGCACTCGCAGACCACCGGGTTGACGCTGCCGGTAGTTTCGCAGATGTCGGGGTTCTTATCCAGCATATACTTCACCAGTGCCGTCTCCACAGTGCCTACGCTGAGGGTATTGGTGAAGAGGATGGGCGTTTCCAGCGTCCCCAGCTCGTCGATCTGGACAAGGCCGGTGGTCTTGCCGAAGCCGTTGATGACATGGCTGGCCGCCATCACTTTATCGTGGAAAATATCGCCCTGATGGGGCAGCAGCGCGGTCACGCCGGTCTGGATCTCGCCGTCCGCCAGTGTGCAGTGGCCCACCGTCACGCCCGGCACATCGCTTATCTTGTCCAGCGGCCCGCAGGGCAGTTTGCCCACCCGGATGCCCCGGCTCTTCCATTTTGCTTCGATTCCCATAAGTATTCTCCTTGCAAAAATGCCCCCTCCTCACCAGACGGAGAGGGCTGATTTTATTCTTCCTCGTGCTCCACCTTGCTGATCGCGCCCAGGTCGTAGGGCGTATTCTGGTAGACGTAGTAGTTCAGCCAGTTCTCATACAGCAGGTGTGCGTGAGCACGCCAGCGGAAGAGAGGCGGCTGCTCGGGGTCGTCGTTGGGGTAATAGTTCTTTGGCACCGCGATGGGCAGGCCCTTGCCGACATCCCGCTTGTACTCGGCGTCCAGCGTGTACTTGTCGTACTCCGGGTGGCCGGTGACGAAGATCTGCCGTCCATTCTCGGTGCTCATCAGGAAGGGGCCGGCCTCGTCGCTCTCGGCGAGGATGCGCAGAGCCTTGCAGTTCAGCACGTCTTCCCGGCTGATGCCGGTGTGGCGGCTGTGAGGGGCGTAGAACACCTCATCGAAGCCGCGCACCAGCGGGTTGGAGGGACGGGTGACTTTATGCTCAAAGACGCCGAACATCTTCTGGTCGAGAAGCTGCTTGCGGATGCCATAGTGGTAATAAAGTCCCGCCTGTGCGCCCCAGCAGACGTGGAGGGTGGAGTAGACGTTCGTCTCGCTGAAGTCCATGATCTCGCACAGCTCCTGCCAGTAGTCCACCTGTTCGAAGTCTATTTTCTCCACAGGCGCACCGGTGATGATCATGCCGTCGTAGCGGTTGTTCTTCACCTCGTCAAAGGTCTTATAAAACGCCTCGAGGTGGGCCGCAGAGACATGGGTCGCCGCATGGCTGGCCGTCTGAAGCAGGGTCATGTGGACCTGAATGGGTGTATTGGCCAGCAGGCGGGCGATCTGGGTCTCGGTGGCGATCTTGGTCGGCATGAGGTTCAGGATGAGGATCTCCAGCGGACGGATGTGCTGGGAGAGTGCCCGTTCCCGGTGCATGACGAAGACGTTTTCCTCGTAGAGGGCATCGTAGGCGGGAAGAGTCTTGGGGATGATCAGCGGCATAGCGTAGTTGCTCCTTTTGACGGTTTTAGCGGGAAGTTTTTATCTGCATCCGGAGACGCTTTTTCACGGGAAGGGGCCGAAACCGGCAGATGGCGCTGACCGTGTTTCTTAGATCTTATCCAGCGCCTGTGCAATATCGGCGATGAGGTCTTCGCTGCTCTCGAGGCCGCAGCTCATCCGCACCAGCTCAGCAGGCACACCGGCAGCGGCCAGCTGCTCGTCGTTCATCTGGCGATGGGTGCTGGAAGCCGGGTTCAGGCAGCAGGTGCGGGCATCGGCAACGTGGGTCTCAATGGCGGCAAGCTTCAGCTCCTTCATAAAGGTGCTGGCGGCTTCGCGGCCGCCGGCCAGGCCGAAGGAAACGACGCCGCAGCTGCCGTTCGGCAGATACTTCTCCGCCAGTGCATGGTAAGGGCTGGACTCGAGGCCGCAGTAGTTGACATAGGCCACCTTGGGGTGAGCCTCAAGGAACTTTGCGACGGCCATGCCGTTGGCGCAGTGGCGCTGCATCCGGACGTGGAGGCTCTCAAGGCCGAGGTTCAGCATATAGGCGTTCATGGGGGACTGCATCGAGCCGAAGTCGCGCATGAGCTGTGCGGTGGCCTTGGTGATGAAAGCACCCTCTTTGCCGAAGCGCTCCGCGTAGGTGATGCCATGATAGCTCTCATCGGGAGTACACAGGCCGGGGAACTTGTCGGCGTGGGCCATCCAGTCGAACTTGCCGCCGTCCACGATAGCACCGCCCAGCACAGCGCCATGGCCGTCCATGTACTTGGTGGTGGAGTGGGTCACGATGTCGGCGCCCCACTCGAAGGGGCGGCAGTTGACCGGCGTGGGGAAGGTGTTGTCCACGATGAGCGGTACGCCGTGGGCGTGTGCGGCCTTGGCGAACTTTTCAATGTCCAGCACGGTGAGGGCAGGGTTGGCGATGGTCTCGCCAAACACGACCTTAGTGTTGGGCTGGAAGGCAGCATCCAGCTCTTCCTCGCTGCACAGCGGATCCACGAAGGTGGCGGTAATGCCCATCTTCTTCATGGTGACGGAGATGAGGTTGAAGGTGCCGCCGTAGATGGTGCTGGACGCCACGATGTGGTCGCCTGCCTCGCAGAGATTGAACAGCGCAAAGAAGTTGGCGGCCTGACCGCTGGACGTCAGCATGGCGGCGGTGCCGCCTTCCAGCTCGCAGATCTTTTTCGCCACCATATCGCAGGTGGGGTTCTGCAGGCGGGAGTAGAAGTAGCCGTCGGCCTCGAGGTCGAACAGCTTGCCCATGTCCTCGCTGGTAGCGTACTTGAACGTAGTGGACTGGATGATGGGGATCTGGCGGGGTTCGCCGTTGCCGGGGGTGTAGCCGCCCTGCACGCAGATGGTATCACGGTTCATTGCAACATACTCCTTTACTAGGTTTGTCTGTATAGCACAATTCCCCGCAGGAGCATGAGCCTCCTGCGGGGAATCGATTCGTTAAATTTTATTCCCTGCAGGAAGCAGAAACTTACTTTCTCAGCCGCTTATCACTCCTGGTCGCCCAGAAGGTACCGACGGTCTGGAACACCTGCACCATAAGCACCAGCAGCACGACGCAGATGATCATGATGTTGGTCTGGTAGCGGTAGTAGCCGTAGGACAGAGCGATCTTGCCCAGACCGCCGCCGCCGATGACGCCGGACATGGCCGAGTAGCCGAGGATGGTCGTCAGGGCAGTAGTCATGCTGGAAATGAGGCCGGGCAGGCACTCGGGGATCATGACCTTGGTGATGATCTGGAAGGGAGTCGCGCCCATGCTCTGGGCAGCTTCCACGACGCCCTCGTCCAGCTCACGCAGACTGGTCTCCACCAGACGGGCCACGAAGGGGAAGGCCGCGACCACCAGCGGAACGATGGTGGCCTTGGTGCCGACGGTGGTACCCACAATGGCACGGGTCAGCGGGAAGACGCAGATCATCAAAATCAGGAACGGCACGCTGCGCAGGATGTTGATGATGATGTTCAGGATATGCATCAGCCAGCCCGGCAGGGGCAGGACGCCGTCCTTATCGCCAGCCACCAGCAGAACGCCCAGCGGCAGGCCCAGGACCAGAGAAAATGCCGTGGAGAGGACGGTCACGTAGAACGTCTCCCAAATGGCGAAGCCATAATCTGCAAAGCTCATTCTCCGGTCACCTCCTCAACGGTCACACCATTCTGGCTGCGCATATAGGCCGCAGCCTGCTTTGCCTGTTCGGTATCGCGGGGAAGTTTGAGCAGCATGGAGCCGTAGCACTGGCCGCTCAGGTCGCGGGTGTCGGCGCTGAGCACAGACACGAGGATGCCCTTCTCCGCAGCAAGGCTCGCCACCAGCGGTTTTGCGGCGGACGAACCATTGAACGTAACACGGACCACGTGATCGTCGGGCGCAAAGCTCGAGAGGTCGCGGGCCGCGCTGCCGCCGTTGGGGGCGACAAGGCGCCTGGCCGCAGCCGTCTTGGGATTTGCAAAGATCTCGCGCACCTCACCCTGCTCCACGACCACGCCGCCGTCCAGAATGGCGACGGAGTCGCAGATCTCTTCCACGACGCTCATCTGGTGGGTGATGACCACCACGGTGATGCCCAGCTTCTTGTTGATGTCCTTGATGAGGGTCAGGATGGCGTGGGTCGTGTTGGGGTCCAGCGCGCTGGTGGCCTCATCGCAGAGCAGGACTTTGGGGTTGGTGGCCAGCGCACGGGCAATGGCGATGCGCTGTTTCTGGCCGCCGGAGAGCTGGGCCGGGTAGGCATTTGCCTTATCGGGCAGGCCCACCATTTCCAGCAGCTCCCTGGCGCGCTTTTCGGCATCGGCCTTCTTCACGCCCGCAAGCTCCATCGGGAAGCAGATGTTCTTCAGGCAGCTGCGCTGCATCAGCAGATTGAACTGCTGGAAGATCATGGTGATGTCGCGGCGGCGCTCACGCAGGGCTGCGGGAGACAGGGTCTCCATCGCGGTGCCGTCGATGACGACACTGCCCTCGGTGGGGCGCTCCAGCAGATTGATGCAGCGCACCAGCGTGGATTTTCCCGCGCCCGACATACCGATGATGCCGTAGATGGAGCCATCGGGGATGGTCAGGTCGATGTTCTTCAGCGCATTCACCGCGCCGTCCTTCATCTGGAAGGTCTTGGAAAGGTGTTTGATCTCGATCACGATTTACTCCTTAGTTAATGGGGCTGAACCTCTCAGTCTCGCATTCGCTCGACAAGGCCGGGTTGCGGCACCCAGCATCCGCAGCACTTCGTTTGCGTCTTGCTGGCCGCGGCCCCAACAGCGACTCCCTGTTTCCGCCACTGGCGGCGGTCGTCGTTGTTGCCCCTACCGAGGGGAGCCTCTGGCGAAGAGATAAAGCTTTACGAAATGCCAAGGCCTCTCCTCGATAGGAGAGGTGGCATTGCGAAGCAATGACGGAGAGGTTAACCCACGATGGGTGCCAGGCTGTCCTGCTTGCCGCCGTAGATGCCCATGGGCTCGACGTGGATGCCGGCGACGGTCACCAGATGGGTACCCTTCTCCTCATTGAAGTTGTCCAGATACGGCTGATGCTGGAAGTAGTTGGTGTCGCACTGGCCGTCCTCGACGATGGTGTTGGGGATCACATAGTCGTCGTACTCCTGAATGTCCAGAGTGATGCCCTTAGCGGCCAGAATGTCCTTGCAGACCTCCAGGACCTCGCAGTGGGGAGCGGGAGTAGCAGCGCAGCTGACGGTCTCGCCGTTCAGTGCATCGTAGTCGATGGAAGCGTCATAGCCATCGGTCGGGGTCTCGACGACGGAGACGACAGCGCCCTTGTAGTTCTCATCCATGAAGTCCTTGACCTGCTGGCTCTGCAGAGCGGCGACAAGGGCCTTGATCTTGGGCTCGTTCTCGTTGCCCTCCTTGCAGACCAGAACATTGACGTAAGCAGAAGAGCCGTCCTCCATTGCCAGAGCGTCGGTCATGGGGTCCAGACCAGCGGAGATGGCGTAGTTGGAGTTGATGACAGCGTAGTCCTCGTCCTGCAGGACGTTGGGGACCTGAGCAGCCTCGACCTCATCGACGGTGACGTTCAGGGGGTTCTCCTCGATGTCGTTCTTGGTGGCGGTCAGGCCGGCGTCAGCCTTCAGCTTGAAGAAGCCGTTCTTCTCCAGCAGGGTCAGAGCGCGGGCCTCGTTGGTGGTGTCGTTGGGGACAGCGACCTTCACCTTGTCCAGCTTTGCTGCAGCGGAAGCAGCCTCAGAAGAAGCGGCAGTGCTGGAAGCAGCAGAGCTTGCGGTGGAAGAAGAGCCGCCGCAGGCGGTCAGGGCAGCAGCAGCGGCTGCAACACCGGTAACTTTCAGAAAATCACGACGAGTAATCATAGTTTTGTTCCCTCTCTATTGTTCTCTATTATGTACTGCGGCCCGCACGGCACCTTTCCGCGCGCGGCCTTGAACGGACGCATGAAAAAATGCCCCCGTCCTTACAAGCCTTAGGCTCTGCAAGGACGGAGGCATGAACATACTTCCGTGGTACCACCTTGGTTCACTACATCCTTACGGATACAGCCTCGATGCTGCGGCAGCATGTGCTGCTTACAGCCGGACGCTGTAACGGGCGCATCCCGTTGCGGGCTTAGCACTCCTGCGCCTCGTCCGCACGGCTCCGAGACCATTTTCAGCTTCCTGTTTCCTGCCCTTTTTCACCGCCCGGGCTCTCTGGTAAGGATCAATGCGAAGGCCTACTCTTCTCTTCACAGCCATTTTTGTGATATTGCATTTATAATAATCCAATCGACCGGATTTGTCAACACCTACAACGAAGTTTTTTAGTAGGAAATTGCGTTTTTTTATCTTGTGCGCCAGCCGCGGACATGGTAGAATAAGACAGCATTATTTATAAAGGAGGTGCGGCAATGAACAGCCGCGAGGTTTTCCCGGATGAAGAACTGCGCCGCCGCATCATGGATTTTACCATGGCGGCGGGCCAGACATTGCTGGAAAACGGTGCCGAGGTGTTCCGGGTGGAGCAGACCATGGAGATCATGGCCCGGTCATTCCACCTGCGGGAGTTCCATGTTTACGTGCTGACCAACGGCATCTTTGCCAGTGCGGGCACCGCCGAGATCAGCGAGGTGCGCAATGTGCCTACCCGCACCACTCATCTGGGCCGAGTGGCGGCAGTGAACGCCCTCTCCCGCGAGATCGCAGAGGGCAGCATGTCGCTGGACGAAGCTGAGAGCCGTCTGGTGCTGGCGCGGCGCATCCCTTTTCCCAAGGACTGGGTGCAGCTGGTCAGCGGCATGTGCGGTGCATTCTGCTTTGCGCTGATCTTCGGCGGCACACTGCGCAGTGCGCTGGCGGCGGCACTGGCAGGCTTTCTTGCCAGCGGCTATTTGCTGCTGTGTGAGCAGCACGAGCTGCCCGGCGGCTTTTGCAAGATCAGCTGTGCTGCGCTTATCACGCTGGTGTGCATTCTGGCCTGCCGAATGCTGGGCACACCGGCCAGTCATTCTATTATCGGTTCGCTGATGATCCTGACCCCCGGCATCGCCTTTACCATGGGCATCCGCGACTTTGTGCACGGAGATTACCTCTCCGGCACCATCCGCATGATCGATGCGCTGCTCATTGCAGCCAGCATTGCCATTGGCACCGGCCTTGTGCTGAGCCTTTATACATTCTTTACGGGGGTGGTCGTGGCATGATGTTGACCAGTACACAAATTGGGGAGCTGGCCGCGCAGTTCTTTATTGCCGGCGCAGGCACCCTGAGTTTTGCCGTTCTGTTCGGCTGTCCGCGCAAAAGCCTGTTCTTCTGCGGGCTGGTGGGTGCCGTGGGCTGGTTTGTCTACGAGCTGGCCGTGATGCTGGGGGCAGACAGTGCCGCAGCCTCCCTGCTGGCGGTCATTCCTCTCACCCTGCTCACCCGCGTGTTTGCCATTGTGATTAAAATGCCGGTAACGGTGTTCCTGCTGTCCGGCATCTTCCCGCTGGTGCCCGGTGCGGGCATCTACTACACCGCCTACTATTTTATACAGGGCAACAATGCGCTGGCCCTTTCCAACGGCATCAGCACCTTTAAGGTAGCCGTTGCGCTGGCCATCGGCATCAGTTTGGTGCTGTGCATTCCGATACCGAAAAAACACGGTTGATTCTCTCACAAACAAAAGCCAGAAGGCTGCTGTAGAAACCCACAGCAGCCTTCTGGCTTTTACTTTTATAGAAAGAGGATCGCAGTTTCAGGGCTTAAGCCTTAATGTACTTGAAGTTTGCAGCAACCTTCACTTCGCCCTTATTGTTGCCCAGATAGTTAATGCGGAACGGACCATTGCCCACAGGCACGACCTTCGACAGATACTTATCGTTGCCCATCCAGACTTCCTTGCTCACCTTCGGCAGCTCATTTGCATACAGGAAGGTAACAGTCTTGTCCACATTCATGGTAGCCATGCCGATACAGTTGGCATCGTTCTGCTCCATGCCCTGCTGATAGTAGTAAACGGTAACTTCCTTCTGCTCCGCAGGGTTGACCGGCTTAACCTCCATCACAACGCGGTTGTTCTTGCTGATCTGGTTCTTGCCGTTGTCGATGATCTCGTAGCCGGGCAGAGCTTCCTTCAGATCGGTCTTGTAAACAAACTCAGTATCCGATGCAACGGTAATCGTCATGGTGGTGCTCAGCATAGCTTTGTTAACGGAGTCGTAGAATGCAACCGTAACCTTCTTGCCGGTATCGATCTTCTTCAGGGTGACAAGCACGCACTCCTTGCCGTCGATTTCCTGAATCTTCAGCTCACCGGTGCTCTCCACAGTATAGCCCTGCGGGATCTGCTCAGCCTTAATCTGGGAGACCAGAACAGTCTTGGCGTCCTTTTTAACAACAACAGAACCATCCTTGCCAGCAGTTGCGCCGTTGCAAATAAAGATGACCTTAACTTCCTTGGTCACTTCGGGAATCACAGGAGCATCCCCATTGGAGCAGCCAGTCAGCACACCGGCAGCAGCAACAGCCAGAGCAGCCACACCTGCACCCTTGAGGAACTTACGACGAGAAATGTTAGACATAAGAATCAACCTCACAATCTTTTTGCATGCCCCGATCACTTTTTTGTGGAGCCTGCTTTTCCTATATAATACCCTCCCCGGTAACTATTTGTCAAGTAAAATTTCAACAAAAAAACAACACCAATAGGGCGGAGGCCTTGTTGGCCACCACCCTGTTGGTGCTATTTGAGTTTTTTCAAAAAACTTCTGTGCCAGGAAATCAGATCTTGGTCACAATGAAGACAGTCCCGAAGGGACGAACCTTCAACAGCTCTTCCACCGTGCCGTAGTCGGTGCTCAGCTTGTAGCCGTCCGGCAGCTGAATATCAGCAGCGCTGACGCCAGTTGCATCGACTGCAACCTCAGCCTTAGCCTCAATGAAGTTGTTCGGCAGCTCCAGCAGTTTGACATCGATGGTCTTCTTGGTCGGAGTCATGGTCACATCAGTCACGAAGACGATGATGTACTCACCCTTGCTGTCGTCCTTGCGGATTTCAACAACAGCGTTCTCGTTCTCCAGATGGTAATCTTCGGGAAGCAGCTTCTTATCGATGTCAGCAACCTTCACAGAGTTCTCGGTCTTCAGAACATCAATCTTGGCAGTCTCACCCACAACGTTGGTCACACCATTGCCTTCGTCCTTCATGAAGATAACCGTAACAGGACGAGTGGTCACACCGGGGACATCGGGGACATCGGGGCCAGCGTTGCCAGAGCAGCCAGCCAGAACACCGGCAGCAGCAACAGCCAGAGTAGCGACACCTGCGCCCTTCAGGAACTGACGACGAGAAATGTTAGACATAAGAATCAACCTCACAATCTTTTCTGCATGCCCCCATCACTTTTTTGTGGAGCCTGCTTTTCCTATATAATACCCCCCCCCGTAACAGTTTGTCAAGTGGTTTTTGGCATCTTTTTCCGCCGGATGCAGAAAAACAGGAGCGACCAAGAGAAAATCGTAAGTTCCGTCAAGCCCGGCAAAAAGGGCCGCTGCACAGCATCCCGTACAGCGGCCCTTTTTGTTCTCCGTTATTTTCATTCATTCTCAACATGTCTTGTTTTCATCTTCTGTCTGCTCATGTTCCCCTCTTGCCGCCCGCATCAGCCCGGCAAACAAAAAACCCAAATTGACCCCCAGAATAAAGCCCACGATGCCTGCCGCCAATACCATTGCGCCGCCTCCTTTCTTCTACCATATTTTACCATATATCATTTGTCGGATGCAATCGCAGCCTGTCGCAAAAGGCAAGATCACTGCCCAACGTGCAAGCTTTTTTGCGCCGGAGCGTTGCAAGACTCTGCCGCATCTGCTATACTTTTGACAACACTTATATAAAGGAGGTGCTCTTTATGTCTGTTATGGATACTCTTGTCAGCCGCCGCACCTACCGCCGCTTTGCACAGAAAGCTGTTCCGCAGGATGTGGTGGATGATATCGTCGAGGCCGTCCGCCTGTCCTCCTGCGGAGCCAACCGTCAGGCTGTGCGTCTGGTGGTGGTGAACAAGCCCGAGGCGGTGGCAAAGGTGCAGCCGCTGGTCAAGTGGGCTGCCTATCTGCCGCCGGAGCAGGGCACGCCCAAAGCCGACGAGCTGCCCACCCTGTATGTGGCCGTGGTGCAGGACACTTCCATCCCCGGCGACCTTGCCACCGATACCGGCATCGCCCTTGCCAACATGACCCTTGCCGCATGGGACAAAGGCGTGGGCAGCTGCATCATGGGCGCGATCAACAAGCCTGCCCTCACCGAACTGCTGGGCATTGAAGAACCGCAGAAGCTGGCATTCATGGTGGCGTTCGGCTACCCGGCCCACAAGGCTCACATTGTGCCGCTGACGGCTGAGACCGGCGTAAAATATTATCTGGACGAGAACCGGGATTACTGCGTGCCAAAGCGGAGCAAAGAAGAGATCGCAAAATATCTATAATTTGTATATATACATTTCTTCAGCGCATTTTTTGTATAATTGTTTTCAATTCGGTTTCAATTGATGAGATTTTTTGCACAAGTATTGACTTTTCAATTTGTACATTCTATACTAAATTCGTTCGCCAGATGTTCGATGAATCGCATCGTTCCGGCGTACCGCAAAAACATACAGTACATTTGAGGAGTGTTTGAATATGAAAAAGATTTCTCGTCGCAGCTTTCTGGCAGCTGCCGGTCTGTCCGTTGCCGCTCTGGCTCTGACCGCCTGCGGTGGTTCTTCCGCAAGCACCGCTTCCTCCGTGGCAAGCTCTGCTGCTTCTTCTGAAGCTGCTTCCACCAGCGCTGCCGCTGGCGAGCTGGCCACCGTTGAGGCCGGCAAGCTGACCATGGCCACCAACGCAGCCTTCCCTCCGTACGAGATGACCACCGATGCGGGCGAGTTTGAGGGCATCGACATCGAGACTGCTCAGGCCATTGCTGACAAGCTGGGTCTGGAGCTGCAGATCGACGATATGGACTTTGACGCTGCTCTGCTGAGCGTGCAGCAGGGTAAGGCCGATATCGTCATGGCCGGCGTTACCGTTACCGACGAGCGCAAGGCTGTGATGGACTTCTCCGACAGCTACGCTACCGGCATCCAGTCCATCATCGTTCCCGAAGGCTCCGACATTGCTTCCCCGGATGATCTGGCAGGCAAGAAGATCGGCACCCAGCGCGGCACCACCGGCTACATCTACTGCTCCGATGACTTCGGCGAGGACTCTGTTGTGGCCTACGACAGCGGCCTGACCGCTGTGCAGGCACTGAACAACGGTCAGGTGGATGCAGTGGTCATCGACAACGCTCCCGCTACGGAGTACGTTGCCGCCAACCCCGGCCTGAAGGTGCTGGACACCAGCTACGCCGAGGAGGATTACGCCATCGGCATGGCAAAGGGCTCTGCACTGGAGGACGCTGTCAACAAGGCTCTGGAGGAGCTGAAGGCTGACGGCACCCTGCAGGCCATCGTGGATAAGTACATCAACGCAAACTAGGCTGTGTACCCCGTATGATCCCCGTACCCGAGGAGGCGCCCCACGCAGGGGCACCTCTTTTTTTGGAAAAAAGTGGTTACAATTTATTGACAAACAGAAAGTGAGGATGTGAATGGCTGCGCAATACGAACTGCTCAAAGAGCTGCTCAACAGCGGCACAAAGCTAAGCTTTGGACAGGATTTCTTCTTCAAGTTTTATCAGGCCTTTCTGCTGAAGGACCGCTGGATGCAGTACATCAGCGGTGTGGGCACTACCCTGCTGGTCACCGCGCTGGCGCTGGCGCTGGGCGTGGTGCTGGGCAGCGTGGTGGCGCTGGTGCGCGTGACCCACGACCAGCAGCGCCCCGGCCACAAAAACGCGGTGCTGGGCTTTTTTAACGCGGTGTGTCAGGTGTACACCACCATCATCCGCGGCACGCCCATGATGGTTCAGCTGCTGATCATGAGCATGGTCATTTTTGCCAACAGCCGCAACTTTACCATGGTGGGTGCGCTGACCTTAGGCATCAACTCTGGCGCGTATGTATCCGAGATCATCCGCGGCGGCCTGATGGCTGTGGACCCCGGCCAGATGGAAGCCGGGCGCAGCCTTGGCCTGAACTACATGACCACCATGGTGGTCATCATTATCCCGCAGGCCATCCGTGCGGTGCTGCCTGCACTGGGCAACGAGTTTATCATTCTGCTCAAGGATACTTCCCTGATCACCACCATCGGCGGCAAGGAGCTGCTGTATGCTGCACAGGGCATTATGAACCGTACCTACGACGCCATGTTCCCCCTGCTGGGCGTTGCATTGATCTACCTGATCCTTGTTATGCTGTTTACATGGCTGCTGAGCAAGTTTGAGAGGAGGCTGGCACAAAGTGACCGATAAGATTTTGGAAGTACGCGGCCTGACCAAGACCTATGGCGGCGTAAAGAAGCGCGGCGCAAAAAAGGCCGACCCCACGCTGGACGTGCTGAAGGGCATCGACCTTGACATCTACCGCGGCGATGTGGTTTGCCTGATCGGCCCTTCCGGCTGCGGCAAGTCCACCTTTCTGCGCTGCCTGAACCGGCTGGAGACCCCCTCCTCCGGCTCTATCAAGTTCGAAGGCGTGGAGGTGGACGAAGCGCACATCGACCCCGTGCGCCAGAAGATGGGCATGGTGTTCCAGCACTTCAACCTGTTCCCCCACCTGACCGTGAAAAAGAATCTTGAGCTGGCACCCAGCCTGCTGAAGCTGAAGGACAAAGAGGCCATCTCTGCCCGCGCAGACGAGCTGCTGGCCCGCGTAGGTCTGGCCGACAAGGCCAACGCCTATCCCAAGAGCCTGTCCGGTGGTCAGCAGCAGCGCATTGCCATCGCCCGCGCGCTGGCCATGGACCCGGACGTGATCCTGTTCGACGAGCCCACCAGCGCCCTTGACCCCGAGATGGTGGGCGAGGTGCTGGAGCTGATGAAGGAGCTGGCACACACCGGCATCACCATGCTGGTGGTCACCCATGAGATGGGCTTTGCCCGCGAGGTGTCCAACCGGGTCATCTTCATCGACGATGGCAAGATTCAGGAGGATGAGCCGCCGCAGGAGCTGTTCACCAACCCCAAGCACCCCCGCCTGAAAGCCTTCCTTTCCAAGATGCTGTAATAATATAAAAAATTCAAGCCCGGAAGGTCGGTAGACCTTCCGGGCTTGTTTCATTGAATAATGATGCGCTGCGGCTTAAAGCTCTGCCAGAATGGCATCGCCCATGGCGGTGCAGCCAAGGCAGGTGCAGCCGTTGCTCATGTTGTCGGCAGTGCGCAGACCCTTGTCCAGCACACGGCTCACAGCGTTCTCAATAGCATCAGCTTCTGCTGCCATGCCAAAGGAGTACCGCAGCATCATGGCGGCGGACAGGATACAGGCAGTGGGGTTTACGATGTCCTTGCCTGCAATGTCCGGGGCTGAGCCGTGGATGGGCTCGTACAGGCCGCGGGTTCCGTCGCCAAGACTGGAGGACGGGATCATGCCGATGGAACCGGTGATCATGGAAGCCTCGTCCGACAGGATATCGCCGAACATATTCTCGGTGACGATCACGTCGAACTGAGCGGGATTCTTCACGATCTGCATGGCGCAGTTGTCCACGAACATCTCGCTGTACTCCACATCCGGGTACTCGGCCTGCAACCGGTGCATCACAGTGCGCCACAGGCGACTGGTGTCCAGCACGTTGGCCTTGTCCACGCAACACAGCTTTTTGCGGCGCTTGCGGGCGGTCTCGAAGCCGATGCGGCCAATGCGCTCGATCTCATGCTCTGCATAGGGCATGGTATCCACTGCCTGCTTTTCGCCGTTTTCCAGCGTGTGGGTCTCGTGATTGCCGAAGTACACGCCGCCGATCAGCTCCCGCACGATGATAAAATCAATGCCCTGTGCCACGATCTCGGGCTTTAAGGGGCTGGCAGGCGCCAACTGCGGCCAGATCTTCGCGGGGCGGTTGTTGGCGTACAGCCCCATCCCGGCGCGCAGCCGCAGCAGACCCTTTTCCGGCCGCTGTTCTCCGGGCAGCCCCTCCCACTTGGGGCCGCCTACCGCGCCCAGCAGCACGCTGTCGGCGGCAAGGCACTTGTCCAGCTCGTGCTGGGGCAGCGGGTCGCCGTATTTATCAATGGCCTCGCCGCCCATGGCGGCAGCGGTGTAGTGGAAGGTATGGCCGTACTTTTCAGCCACCTTATCCAGCACCCGGAGGGTCTGCTTTACGATCTCCGGGCTGGAGCAATCGCCCCAGATGACAGCAATATTTTTTTCCATGAGGTACTCCTTTTATGCTCCAAACACATTTTCACGGATGGGGATGGGGTTATTTCTGGATGGCCTTCATCAGGCCGCCGGCGGAGATGATGTTCTGGATAAAGGGCGGGAAAGGCTCGGCGTGGAACACCTTGCCGTTGGTTTCGTCGGTGATGACGCCGGTGTCAAAGTCTACCTGAACGGTGTCCCCTGCCTCGATGGCGTCCACAGCCTCCGGGCACTCCATGATGGGCAGGCCGATGTTGATGCTGTTGCGGTAGAAGATGCGTGCAAAGCTTTTGGCAATGACCACCGCGATGCCTGCGGTCTTGATGCACAGGGGTGCGTGCTCGCGGGAGGAGCCGCAGCCAAAGTTCCAGCCGCCCACCATGATATCACCGGGCTGCACCCGGTTCACAAAGTCCTTGTCGATATCCTCCATGCAGTGGCTGGCAAGTTCCTTGGCGTCCTGCGTGTTCAGGTGGCGTGCCGGGATGATGACATCGGTATCCACGTTATCCGGGTATTTAAAAACAGAACCTCTTGCGTTCATGCTCATGCTCCTTTCGGGTCAGACCGTGCGCGGGTCGGTGATGTAGCCGGTCAGGGCGCTGGCGGCGGCGGTGGCGGGAGAGGCCAGATAGACCTCGCTGTCCACATGACCCATGCGTCCCACAAAGTTGCGGTTGGTGGTGGAAACGCAGCGCTCGCCCGCTGCCAGAATGCCCATGTAGCCGCCCAGACAGGGGCCGCAGGTGGGGGTGGATACGATGCAGCCCGCATCGATAAAGGCGGTGGTCCAGCCCCGCAGGATGCACTCTTTATAGACAGCCATGGTAGCGGGGATGATGATACCGCGCACGCCCTTGGCAATGTGCTTGCCCTTGAGGATGTTGTAGGCAGCCTCCATATCCTCCAGGCGGCCGTTGGTGCAGCTGCCGATGACCACCTGATCGATCTTGATGTCCTTGCCCTCGCTGGCAACATGGGTGTTCTCGGGCAGATGGGGGTAGCTGACGGTGGGCTCCAGTGCGCCGAGGTCGATCTCGATGGTTTTTTCGTACACGGCATCGGGGTCGGCCTCGTAGAACACCGGCGGGCGCTGGCTGCGGCCTGCAAGGTAAGCCTTGGTCACCTCATCCACCGGGAAGATACCATTCTTGGCACCGGCCTCAATCGCCATATTGCAGATGCACAGGCGGTCGTCCATGGTAAGCCCTGCCACGCCCGGGCCGGTGAATTCCATGGACTTATACAGTGCGCCGTCCACACCGATCATGCCGATGATGTGCAGGATCAGGTCTTTGCCGGACACCCGGGGATTAAACTTGCCGGTAAGCACGAACTTGATGGCAGAGGGCACCTTGAACCATGCCATGCCGGTGGCCATGCCAGCGGCCATATCGGTAGAGCCTACACCGGTGGAGAAGGCACCCAGCGCACCGTAGGTGCAGGTGTGGCTATCCGCGCCGATCACGCAGTCTCCGGCGGTGACGATGCCTTTTTCCGGCAGCAGCGCGTGCTCAATGCCCATCTGGCCTACATCGTAGAAGTTGAGGATATCGTACTTATTGGCGAACTCTCGGCACTGCTTGGACTGGGTAGCGCTCTTGATATCCTTATTGGGTACAAAGTGATCCAGCACGATAGCGATATGCTCTTTATCAAACACGCGGTTAAAACCGGCGCGTTCAAACTCGTTGATGGCCACCGGGGTGGTGATATCGTTGCCCAGCACAATGTCCAACTTTGCGTTGATCAGCTGGCCTGCCTTGACCTCCGGCAGTCCGGCGTGTGCGGCAAGGATCTTCTGCGTCAGGGTCATTCCCATGGTAGTTTTCTCCTTTTTATCGATTGTTGATTGCGCTGACAAGGGCGCGGATACCGGCCACGATAATGTCGGTGTCGGTACCGGCACCCCATGTGACCGTGTTGTCTCCCCAGACAAGCCCCACATAGGAGGCTGCGCGGGAGGTGGAGCCCTCGTCCAGACTGTGCTCAGAGTAGTTTTCCAGATGGAAGTCCATGCCGGTGGCGCTCTGGATGGCGTTGGCTACGGCATCCAGACGGCCGTTGCCCACCGAGGTGACCACCTTGCGCTGGCCGTTCAGCTCCAGCGTGACTGTGGCGGTAATGCCGTTTACCTGCGCAAAGTGGGCTTCCACCACATTCAGCGGCTTTGCACGGTTGAGGTAGGTATCCTCGAAGATGTGCAGCACCTCGGCAGCGCTCAGCTCCTTGTGGCTGTGGTCGGACACGCTCTTGACCTTGTAGCCCAGCGCCTCCCGCATCTTGGGGGACAGATTGTAGCCGTAGTTCTGTTCCAGTACAAAACCGATGCCGCCCTTGCCGCTTTGGCTGTTGATGCGGATAACGTCGGCATCGTAGGTGCGGCCGATGTCGTGGGGGTCCACCGGGATGTAGGGACAGGTCCAGCGGTGTTCGCCGGTCTGCTTGCGGTACGCCATGCCCTTGGCAATGGCGTCCTGATGGCTACCGGAGAAGGCGGCAAACACCAGCTGCCCGGCGTAGGGGGTGCGCTCGTAGATGTGCATCCGGGTCACCCGCTCGTAGGTGGCGCAGATGGCGGGCATATCCGAGAAGTCCAGCTTGGGGTCTACGCCGTGGCTGTACATATTCATGGCCAGCGTTACGGCGTCCACATTGCCGGTGCGCTCGCCGTTGCCAAACAGGCAGCACTCCACGCGCTGTGCGCCCGCCAGCACTGCCAACTCTGCGCAGGCTACGCCAGTGCCGCGGTCGTTGTGGGGATGGGTGGAGATGATCACGCTGTCGCGGTACTTCAGGTGCTTGTCGCAGTACTCGATCTGGTTGGCGTACACATGGGGCATGCTCATCTCCACGGTCACCGGCAGGTTGATAATCATGGGGCGCTCCGGGGTGGGCTGCATGATATCCAGCACGGCGTTGCACACCTCTACGGCGTAATCCACCTCGGTGCCGGTAAAGCTTTCGGGGCTGTACTCAAACAGGAAGTTGCCCTCGTACTCCTCGCTGAGCTGCTTGACCAGCTTTGCACCGTCCACGGCGATCTGCTTGATCTCCTCTTTGGACTTGTGGAACACCTGCTCCCGCTGTGCCACGGAGGTGGAGTTGTAGAAATGGATCACCGCCCGGGGTGCGCCCTTGACGGCCTCGAAGGTGCGGCGGATGATGTGGTCGCGGCACTGGGTCAGCACCTGCACGGTGACATCGGCGGGAATCATATTCTTTTCGATCAGGGTGCGCAGGAACTCGTACTCGGTCTCACTGGCGGCGGGGAAGCCCACCTCGATTTCCTTGAAGCCGATCTTCACCAGCATCTGGAAGAACTCCAACTTTTCTGCAAGGCTCATGGGCACGATCAGCGCCTGATTGCCGTCCCGCAGATCCACGCTGCACCATGCGGGAGCCTTTTCAATATGGTCTTTTTTTACCCAGCTGTCATAACCGGCGGGTACCGGATAGTACCCCGGTGCGTACTTGGTAGCGTCCATCATCCTGTTGTCCTCCTGATGTTGTGGTGCATAAAAATGCACCCCTTCCGTCTGCTCGTTTCACTCGCATCCACCTTCCCCAAGGGGACGGCTTTCCGGAATGCGGTAAAGTTTGCGGCATTGCCCAAAGGCGCCCCCTTGGGGGAGCTGGCATCGCGTAGCGATGCCTGAAGGGGTATCCGCATACAAAAAGGCTCCCGTCTTTCAAGGCGAAAACCTTGAGAGACGAGAGCCTGTAAATTGCTTTTACAGGGCACCCGTGGTACCACTCTCCTTGCTGCACGGTCAGGTACAGCCACTTTGCACGATCGGCCAAAACAGCGAATCGCTGCCCTTGTAACGGTGGGCATCCGTCAGAACCTACTTGTCCGTTCAGTTCTGCCGCTCGGGGGCCAGTATCCGAAGTTCTCTGCACCCGCCTTGCACCACCCGGCGGCTCTCTGCACGCAGAAGAAAGATCGTTTTATCCCTGTCAACGCATTTGCACTTTGTTGAAAGTGAGATAATTTTAGCACGACTGCCAGAAAGTGTCAAGAAGTTTCGTTCAGGATAAAGATGAAAGCATTTCACAATACCATGGGGTAAATCATGCAAAATTGAGGTCGTTGCTCCCCTGCCCCCTCATCCGGCAAGCCCTTTGCGCACCTATAATATGGTAACTGAGCGGCTTTAGCCCTCTTTGTTAAGAAACTGCTAAGTTTTTGCAAAGTTGCCCTCGCTGCGCTGTTGCTAGGCGGTAAGGTGTGGTATACTGGACGCAGCAAACGGGTGGAAGCCCACTTTATATAGAAGGAGGAACATCCCATGAAAGAAGTCAAGCCATCCAAAAAGCCGCTGGCTATCTACTATGCCATCGTGTTGCTGGTGCTGCTGGTCATCAACCTTGTGGTCATGCCGTGGCTGGCCGAGCGTCAGGTGCAGGAGGTAGACTACGGCACCTTTATGAGCATGACCGAGCAGGAAAACATCGGCAAGGTGGATATCCAGTCCAACCAGATCATTTTTACGGATAAGGACAACAAGCAGATCTACAAGACCGGCCTGATGAACGACCCCAGTCTGACCGAGCGCCTGTACGACGCAGGTGCACAGTTCTCCAGCGAGATCGTGGAGCAGGGTTCGCCGGTGCTCAGCTTTCTGCTGTGGTTCGTGCTGCCCATCCTGCTGTTCAGCTTCATCGGCAACCAGATGAACAAAAAGCTGATGGAAAAAGCAGGCGGCGGCCCGGGCTCCATGATGTTTGGCGGCGCGGGCAAATCCAACGCAAAGGTGTATGTGCAGTCCACCCACGGCATCCGCTTTGCGGATGTGGCCGGTGAGGACGAAGCCAAGGAGAACCTGCAGGAGATCGTCAATTATCTGCACGACCCCAAGCAGTACGAGGAGATCGGCGCCTCCATGCCCAAGGGCATTCTGCTGGTAGGCCCTCCGGGCACCGGCAAGACCATGCTGGCCAAGGCCGTGGCAGGCGAATCCAACGTGCCCTTCTTCTCCATCTCCGGCTCGGAGTTCGTGGAGATGTTCGTGGGCATGGGTGCCTCCAAGGTGCGTGACCTGTTCAAGCAGGCCAAAGAAAAAGCACCCTGCATCGTATTCATTGATGAAATCGACGCCATTGGCCAGAAGCGCAACAGCGGCCAGTTTGGCGGCAACGATGAGCGCGAGCAGACCCTGAACCAGCTGCTTACCGAGATGGACGGCTTTGAGGGCAACACCGGTGTCATTATTCTGGCGGCTACCAACCGCCCGGATTCCCTCGACCCTGCCCTGACCCGTCCCGGCCGGTTTGACCGCCGTGTGCCCGTGGAGCTGCCCGACCTGAAGGGCCGCGAAGAAATTTTGAAGGTACACGCCAAAAAGGTGAAGATCGCCCCGGGTGTGGACTTCAACACCGTGGCACGCATGGCCTCCGGTGCCTCCGGCGCAGAGCTGGCCAACATTGTGAATGAAGCTGCTCTTCGTGCCGTACGGGCAGGGCGCAAGAGCGTGACGCAGGCCGACCTTGAGGAGAGCATCGAGGTGGTCATTGCCGGCTACCAGAAGAAGAACTCCATCCTCACCGACAAGGAAAAGTGCATCGTGGCCTACCACGAGATCGGCCATGCACTGGTGGCGGCCAAGCAATCCAACTCTGCCCCTGTGCAGAAGATCACCATTATCCCCCGCACCTCCGGCGCACTGGGCTACACCATGCAGGTGGACGAGGGCAACCACTACCTGATGAACAAGGCCGAGCTGGAAAACAAGATCGCTACCCTGACCGGCGGCCGCGCCGCCGAGGAGGTAGCCTTCAATTCTATCACCACCGGCGCGTCTAACGATATCGAGCAGGCCACCAAACTTGCCCGCGCCATGCTGACCCGCTACGGCATGAGCGATGAATTTGACATGGTGGCGCTGGAGACCGTGAACAACCAGTATCTGGGCGGCGATACCTCGCTGGCCTGCAGTGCCCAGACCCAGCGCGAGATCGATCAGAAGGTGGTAGATCTGGTCAAGACCCAGCACGAAAAGGCCATCCGCATCCTGACCGAGAACCGCGCCAAACTGGACGAACTGGCCCAGTACCTGTACCAGAAAGAGACCATCACCGGCGAGGAGTTCATGGATATCCTCAACCGCGACGACACCGAAAATAAACCAGAAAATCCCTGAAAATAAAAATTTTTGAATCTTTTGCAATAATCCGGCCGCCGTATCCGTTTACAAAGCAGATACGGCGGTTTTCCATTGTGAATGCGCCGCAGCTGAACCATGGTTCCAAAAAAGATTATGATGCAAAAAAACAAGGCAGTCCCTGCGGCTGCCGTTTTCAGGAGGTATTTCCTATGAAGATGCTGAACAAAAAGTTTGTCCGTACCCTGAGCTGTGCCGCTGTGGCGGTGTGTGCCGCTGCCATGCTGAGCGTGGGTGCATTTGCCGCCGAGGTGGATTCCACCTGCGTGGAGGGCTATCTGCCCCCGCAGGAGCAGATGGTGCAGGGTGACATCGCACTGCACAGCGGTGACGTTGCCGTGGGCGAAAAAGACCCCAGCTACGGCGGCTACGGTGCCCCGGAGGGCAATCCCATTCAGGGCAATATCATGCTGATCTCCGGCGATGAGCTGGCCGACACCGCAAAGACCGAGGCACGCTACACCGTCAAGGGTCTGCTGGGCAAGCAGCTGCTGTACACCGCCCGCCAGAAGGACGGCGTGCTGACGCTGGACGTCCCCGCCGAGGTGGCTACTTTCCGCACCACCATCGAGGATATGCAGACTTTGCAGGCCAACGGCGTGAAAACGCTGGTGCTGGTGACCGAGAAGAACACCACCACTCTGAACCTCTCGCTGCTGTGCGAGGGACAGAAGTCCGGCACCCGCGTCACCCTGCGGCATCTGGGCAGCAATGCTACCCTCTCTGTGGGTCTGCGCTGCCGCCGCGACCTGCTGATCGGCCGCTGAGTAAGACGGTTTGAAATGCCCGCCGCCTGCGCTTTGGGCATGATGCAAGGAAAAATTATTTTTATTAGAGCAATACCGGAGCGTCTGCGGACGCTCCGGTATTGCATTTTCACGGGTTGGGTCGTAAAAGATAAACGAGATGACAAGACCCCCGGCGGGCAGCCGGGGGTCTTGTCGCACACTTATGGAGACTTGGACAGGAATAAAAGGAAGATCACATTCCCTTTGCGGGAAAGAGAATCGCTGCTTACTTGCCGCGGACGGCTGCGAAGCCGGCTTCCAGATCGGCAAGGATATCATCAATGTGCTCGGTGCCGATGGACAGGCGGATGGTGTTCTGGTAGATCTGCTGCTCGGCCAGCTCGGCATCGGTCAGCTGGCTGTGGGTGGTGGAGGCCGGGTGGATGACAAGGCTCTTCACATCCGCCACGTTGGCCAGCAGAGAGAAAATCTTCAGGTTGTCGATGAAGGTAAAGGCCTCCTCGCGGCCGCCCTTGATGTTAAAGGTAAAGATGGATGCGCCGCCGTTGGGGAAATACTTCTGGTACAGGGCATGATCCGGGTGATCCGGCAGCGAGGGATGGTTCACCTTTTCCACCTGCGGGTGGTTGGCAAGGAACTCCACCACCTTTTTGGTGTTCTCCACATGACGCTCAATGCGCAGGCTCAGCGTCTCGGTGCCCTGCAGCAGCAGGAAGGCGTTGAAGGGGGAGATGGTAGCGCCGGTATCACGCAGCAGGATAGCGCGGATGTAGGTGACAAAAGCGGCAGGGCCTGCGGCATCCGCAAAGGAGACGCCATGGTAGCTGGGGTTCGGGGCGGCAATGTTGGGGTAACGGCCGCTGGCCTTCCAGTCGAAGTTGCCGCTGTCCACGATGATGCCGCCCAGCGTGGTGCCGTGGCCGCCAATGAACTTGGTGGCAGAGTGCACCACGATGTCTGCGCCGTGCTCGATGGGACGGATGAGGTACGGGGTGCCGAAGGTGTTATCAATGACCAGCGGCAGGCCGTGCTTGTGGGCGATGGCGGCAATGGCGTCGATATCCGGGATATCGCTGTTGGGGTTGCCCAGCGTCTCCAGATACACAGCCTTGGTGTTGGGCTGGATAGCGGCCTCCACCTGTGCAAGGTCGTGGGCATCCACAAAGGTGGTGTTGACGCCGAACTGGGTCAGAGTGTGCGCCAGCAGGTTGTAGCTGCCGCCGTAGATGGTCTTTTGTGCCACGATGTGGTCACCGGCCTGTGCCAGTGCCTGAATGGTGTAGGTGATGGCGGCTGCACCGGAAGCGGTAGCCAGTGCTGCCACGCCGCCCTCCAGCGCTGCGATGCGCTTTTCGAACACATCCTGCGTGGAGTTGGTCAGACGGCCGTAGATGTTGCCTGCATCGGCCAGACCGAAGCGGTCGGCGGCGTGCTGGCTGTTGCGGAACACATAAGACGTGGTCTGGTAGATGGGCACCGCACGGGCATCGGTGGCGGGGTCGGCCTGCTCCTGACCGACATGAAGCTGCAGGGTCTCAAATTTATATTCAGACATTGTTATTTACCTCTCTTTATATACCAAAAGTATTATTATTGTGTATAAAAAATCCCGATGCGTTTTCAAAGGCGCACCGGGCAGTGTGGTCTACCGGAGCTGCTGCTGTCACATTCGGGTGCACATTCGCACAGCCGAGGGCAACATACAGTACACATCCGATGCCGGTGCCCGGTTGGTATGCATTCGCCCACAGCGATAATTTGCGTGCAGCAGTTCTTTCCAGATCAGCTTCATCTTTGTGCCCTCCTTCCGGTAAAACTTTTCCATTCCTCTATGTACCACCTGCCGGGGAACCTCTGTTTCATTTCCCTACAAGACTGGTGGATTGGATGTTTGCATTATATCCCGTTCTACCTAGTTTGTCAATAGGTTAATTCCACTTTTTTCAAGGATGTATTTTTTGCATGATAATTTTGCCTGTGCCGCCCGCGTCCGACAGCATTTTGTACAGCGACCCCTCTGAACAAAAACGAAGCCCGGAACGTCTGCGGACGCTCCGGGCTTCGTTTTTTCATAAAATGGTCAGACCTGCTTTGTCTCTTCTGTCCGGGTGGAAATGCTGAACAGCACAAAGCCGATGACAAACAGGATGGCAATGGAGCCCACACCCACGTTGGCGCTGCCGGTCAGCTGGCTGCCCACGCTGACGATCATGGTGCCAAGGAAGGAGGCGCCCTTGCCGCAGATGTCGAACAGGCCGAAGTATTCGCCAGATTTTTCCTGCGGGATGATCTTGGCAAAGTGGCTGCGGCTCAGCGCCTGCACACCGCCCTGGAACATACCCACCACCACGGCAAGCACCCAGAACTGCCACTGACTCTTCAGGAAGAAGGCAAAGACGGCAATGCCGGTATAGGCCGCGATGCACACCGGGATCAGGGTCTTGGACGCGTATTTCTGGCTCAGGCGGCCAAAGATCAGCGCCGAAGGGAAAGCCACGATCTGAGTGACCAGCAGCGCCAGCAGCAGGCCGGTGGTATCCAGCCCCAGTGCCGTGCCGTAGGCAGTGGCCATATCAATGATGGTATACACGCCGTCGATGTAGCAGAAGAAGGCCAGCAGGAACCAGAACACCTGCTTGTCCTGCGGCAGATGCTTCAGGGTCTGCCCAATGCGCACAAAGCTCTGGCGGATGGCGTGCTGCTCCACCTCCACATAGTTGATCTGGCGGTACTTTTTCAGCAGCGGCAGGGTGACCGCCAGCCACCACACAGCAGTAATGACCAGCGCGATGGACAGCGCGGTCATCTGGCTGAGCCCCACCACACTGCTGCCCAGCACCAGCGCCAGACAGACCACAAAGGGCACGCAGCTGCCGATATAGCCCCATGCGTACCCGCGGGAGGACACCATGTCCATCCGCTCCGGGGTGGTCACATCGCCCAGCATGGAGTCGTAGAACACCAGACTGCCGGAGTAGCCGATCTTGGCAATGATAAAAATGACCAGAAAGGCCAGCCAAGTGCCCGCCAGACCCATGGCGCAGCAGCCGATGACGCCCACAAAGAGGCAGAGCATGAAGATGGGCTTTTTAAAGCCCTTGGTGTCAGCCAGCGTGCCCAGAATGGGGCCCAGAATGGCGGTGACCACCGTAACGATGGAGCTTGCGTAGCCCCAGTAGGCCAGATAGTCCACCTTGCTCACGCCGCCGGCTTCGGCCAGCGCATTGAAGAAGATGGGCACCAGCGTGGCAATCATCAGCACAAAGGCCGAGTTGCCCACATCGTATAGGATCCATGCCCGCTCCAGCGGTGTCACCTTGAATTTTTCAGTTTTCATCGTATTTCCCTTGTCCTCTTTGCACCGCCGGGCGGCGCGTTTTTTAAAACTCCCCAAAGGTATGGTCGTAGGCGGCGTCCAGCGGCTCGTCCGTGTCCAGCTTTGCCACATACTCTAAGATCAGCCGCTCTGCCAGCGGCAGCGCCCTGGCGTACAGCGCATCCAGCTTGCGGTTGCTCTCGGTGCACTGCGGGTTCGGCTGCGGGTTTGCCACAAGGCCGTGCATCCCATCGTACTTGCCCAGCACCTTCATGCCGGTCAGCACCACCCAGCGCTTGACCGGGTTCGAAGCCTGCAGCACCTTATGCACCAGGATCATCCCCTTCAGGGATTCCAGTGCGGTCTGCTCCGAAATATCCTTGTAGAATGGCGCAATAACCCGGGCGTTCTCTGCGCTGGGGTGGATATGGCTGGCGGTAAAGAAGGTCAGCGGGTCATAGCCGTCCCGGCGCAGCAGCATATTGTCGAACTCGGTCTCGATCTCACAGTGAGTCACACCGCTCTCTCGGGTAAACTGTTCCACAAAGGGGTGGCAGGTGCTGTCCAGCGCAAAATGGCACACAAAGCCCAGCGCGTAGGCCAGCGCAGCCTCGCGGTCGGCTTCCTCGTGCACCACCCGCCGTGCCCGGTCAAAGAACGTTCTGCCCGGCTCGTCGTGCATGGCGTTGCCCAGCGCGGCGACCGGGGTGGACTTTTCCGCATGGTAATAGAACAGCACATCCGGCCCGTGCAGGCCGATATCGTACAGCTCCCGGTACGCCTCCAGCTTTTCCCGCAGCGGCGCGGGCAGATGGTCCAGCACATTTGCGCCAAAGCGGCGGTGTGCGTAGGTAGAGGGCATTTCTCATTCCTCCTTCTTGCAGTGCCAGCGCCCGCCGCTCTGTTCCGGCTGCACTGACCAAAAATTCTATCGTTTCCAGTATAGCAGAAAGTTTGCCGACCTTCTACCCTTTTGTGTCTGTTTTCTGTAAAAAGTTTTAATAATTTTGCTGTACCTCCCGCCAAATAAAAGAGGCTTCCGGAATGCCCGCAGACATTCCGGAAGCCTCTTTTCGATTATTTCAGGTTCACACGCTCTCATAGCCCTGCGGCATCTCGCTCTTGCGGTCGCGGGACATCAGGTTGCGCAGCGCATCGCTGGCGCTCATGCCCTCCTTGACGATGGCGTTCACCGTCTGGGCAATGGGCATTTCCACATGGTACTTCTCGGCCAGCTCCATGGCGGCGGGCAGGGCGTTGATGCCCTCCACCACCATGCCGACCTCCTTCACAGCCTGCTCCGGGCTTTCGCCCTTGCCGATCAGGATACCGGCGCGGTTGTTGCGACTGTGCATACTGGTGGCGGTGACGATCAGATCGCCGATACCGGCCAGACCCGCAAAGGTCTGGACATTGCAGCCCATGGCCACGCCCAGCCGGGCGATCTCGGCAATGCCGCGGGTGATCAGAGCGGCGCGGGCGTTATCGCCGTAGCCAAGGCCGGTGGAGATGCCGACACCCAGCGCGATGACGTTCTTCATAGCACCGCTCAGTTCCACGCCCTTGATATCAGTGTTGGTGTACACGCGCATACAGGTGTTGCTGAACACCTCCTGCACTACCTCGGCAGCCTCCAGATCCGGGCTGGCGGAAACGATGGTGGTGGGCAGATCCAGCGCCACCTCCTCGGCGTGGGTGGGGCCGCTGAGCGCCACCAGACGCACCGCCCGGGGGCCGTTCTCGTGGCTCAGCTCGTCGGCAAGGATCTCGGTCATGGTATATAAGGTATCGGGCTCAATGCCCTTTGCCACATCCACGATGATCTGGCCGGAGCGGATATAGGGCCGCGCCTTGGCCGCCGTGGCGCGCACGAACACCGACGGCACCGCAAACAGCAGCACGTCCTTGCCGGTGCACACTTCCTCTATGCTTTTGGTAAAACGCAGCTCCTGCGGGATGACCATTCCCGGCAGATTGGGGTGCACCCGGGTGGTGGAAAGGTTGTCCACCTCGGCCTCAATGGCCGACCACACCTGCACATCGTTGCCGCTGACGGTCAGCATCCGTGCCAGAGCCATGCCCCAGGTGCCTGCACCCAGAACACCAATACTAAACTTTTTCACGTTCGTATCCTCCGTGTCTGCACCGGGCAAGGGGCAAGCCCCTGCCGGTGGATTTGCGCCGCGCCGGGCCGTTGCCCCGCACCCGCGCACTGTTATGTTCATTGTACACGAAAGCGCCCACAGCGTCAAGCATCTGCCGCATTGCACAAATATTTAACAAGTTTATGCAATTTTTCGGGCACATCACACGTTTTGTGCAAACTGTTTGCGCTGCGGGGCATTTCATGCTATTATAGTATTCTGGTAGGTTTTGTAGGGATTTGTGATTCAGTCTCTTGACTTTGACCCTACTTTAAGGTATATACTGCTTTAGCCGGCAAAAGCCTTGCCGGTCTGCGCATTTTATTTTGAGGAAAAAACGATGTTTGAAGCACTTTTATCCAACCGCACGGTCAGCGTGCTGATGGAGGCGCTGCCCCGCATCCTGACGGCAGGCCTGACCATGACCATTCCGCTGACCCTTCTCTCCTTCTTTTTTGCCATGATCATCGCAGTGGCGGTGGCGCTGGTGCAGTACGCCAATGTGCCGGTGCTGCGGCAGATCGCCCGGTTCTATATCTGGGTCATCCGGGGCACGCCGCTGCTGGTACAGCTGTTCATCATCTTTTACGGCCTGCCCAGCGTGGGCATCATGCTGAACGCCTTTCCGGCGGCAGTCATTGCCTTTGCCTTCAACGAGGGTGCCTACTGCGCCGAGACCATGCGCGGTGCGCTGGAAAGCGTACCGCAGGGGCAGCTGGAGGCCGGGTACTGTGTGGGCATGAGCTGGTGGCAGATCATGCGCCGCATCGTGCTGCCGCAGGCACTGCGCACCGCTGTGCCTGCGCTGTCCAACTCCCTTATCGGTATGATCAAGGACACCTCGCTGGCGTCCAATATCACGGTGGCAGAGCTGTTCATGGCCGGGCAGCGGGTAGCCGCCCGCACCTACATCTTTCTGCCCATCTACTGTGAGGTGGCTGTGGTGTATCTGCTGTTCTGTACCGTCATCACCAAGCTGCAAGGGCTGCTGGAGCGCCAGCTCAACGCCCACGGCTTCCAGTAAGAAAGGAGTGTGGCTGTTATGGCAATGTTAGAGATATGCGGCGTCCACAAATCCTTCCATACTTACGCAAAGCCCGGCGTCCATCCCGGCGTCTTTGGCCGCGCCCCCAAGCCGACCAGCAGCCTGGACGTGCTGCGCGGCGTCGATTTGACGGTGGAAAAGGGTGACGTCGTGGCCATCCTCGGCCCTTCCGGCTCAGGCAAGACCACCCTGCTGCGTTGTCTCAACTTCCTTGAGACGGCGGACGCAGGCAAGCTCACCTTCGACGGCGAGACCTTCGACCTCGCCCACGCTGACCGCGCCAGCATCGCACGGCTGCGCCGCAAGACGGCTTTCGTCTTCCAGAACTACAACCTCTTCCGCAACAAAACGGCCCTGCAGAACGTCACCGAGGGCCTCATCGTCGCCCGGAAGATGCCCAAAGCGGAGGCTGATGCCGTCGGCATAAAGATGCTGGAAAAAGTCGGCCTCGCCGACCGTGCCGACTACTACCCCCGTCAGCTGTCGGGCGGTCAGCAGCAGCGCGTGGCCATCGCCCGCGCTCTTGCCTCCGGCCCGGAGATCATCTATTTCGACGAGCCCACCAGCGCCCTCGACCCGGAATTGACCGGCGAAGTGCTGGCCGTCATGCGGCAGCTGGCACAGGAGGGCATGACCATGCTGGTCGTCACCCATGAGATGGGTTTTGCCCGCAACGTCTCGTCCCGCACCGTCTTCATGGAAAACGGTGTCGTGGTCGAGGAAGCACCCTCGCAGGAGTTCTTCGCCCATCCCAAAGAGGCAAGGACCCGTGAGTTCCTCCAGAAAATTTCCCATACTGAATAAGAAAGGATCATTACCTATGAAACGCAGAACCTTTATTTCTCTCATGAGCGTCATGGCCGCTGCCGGTGTTCTCTCGCTGGCTGGCTGCTCTTCCAACACTTCCGCCTCCACTGCTTCCAGCACCGCAGCTTCTGCTTCCGCTGCTGCCGCCAACAAGCTGGAGGCCATCCAGTCCAACGGCAAGCTGGTCATCGCGCTGGAAGGCGCATGGCAGCCCTGGAGCTTCCACGATGAGAGCGACACCCTCGTGGGCTATGACGTCGAAGTCTCCCGCGCCATTGCCGAGAAGCTGGGCGTCGAGCCCGAGTACGTCGAGAGCGACTGGGACAGCCTGTTCGCCGGTCTGGATGCAGGCCGCTACGACCTCGTCTGCAACGGCGTCGAAGTCACCGAAGAGCGCGCCAAGACCTACGACTTCACCACTCCCTACGGTTACATCCATACCGCCCTCGCCGTCCGCAAGGATAACGAGGACATCAAGAGTTTCGAGGACCTTGCCGGCAAGACCACGGCCAACAGCCTCGCTTCCACCTACATGGAGCTGGCCGAGAGCTACGGCGCGACCGTTCAGGGCATCGACACGCTGGAAGAGACCATCCAGCTGCTGACCGCTGGCCGCATCGACGCCACCCTGAACGCCAACGTCTCCTTCTACGACTACCTGAACGTCCATCCGGACGCCGACTTTAAGCTGGTCGCCCAGACCGAAGATGCTTCTCACGTTGCGATCCCTATCGTCAAGAGCGATGATTCTTCCTTCCTCGACGCCCTCAACAGCGCCATCGACGAGCTGCGCGCTGACGGCACCCTCAAGGAGCTGGGCGAGAAATATTTCGGTCAGGATATTTCTTCCGAGAATTAACTTTTTGTTTTGATCGTCAGCGAAGCATCGAAAGTGCATCATGGTCTATCCCGTAGGCGAAACCGCAAAGCTTCTGGGAGTCGTCAAAAATATCCGGGAAGAAGATGTTCCCGAGCGCTTCCGTGCCGAACTGCGCGGTGTCCCGGAAAGTAAATAAGAATATCGACGAAGGGGGCAGATGCCATGCGGCACCTGCCCCCTTTTTGTTATAAATATCTTCCGGTAATACTCTCCGGATTTTCCTGGATCTCCTCCGGCGTGCCTGTTGCCACGACGCGGCCGCCGCTCTCGCCGCCGCCCGGCCCCATGTCGATGACATAGTCCGCGTTGCGGATGACGTCGAGGTCGTGTTCGATGACAACGACCGTTGCGCCGTTGTCCAGCAGGGCTTGGAACACCCGCAGCAGCACCTGCACGTCCAGCGGGTGGAGCCCGATGCTTGGCTCATCGAAAACGAACACCGAGTCGGTCTGGGTGCGGCCGATCTCGCTGGCCAGCTTGAGGCGCTGGGCCTCGCCGCCGGAGAGGCTGGGCGTCTCTTCGCCCAACGTCAGGTAGCCCAGACCCAGCTGCTGCAATGTCTGCAGGCGCTGGCTCACTGTCTTCATCCCGCCGCAGAACGCAAGGGCGGAGTTGACGTCCATCTCCATCAGTTCCGGCAGGGAGACGGCCTGCCCCGCCTTGTTCATCAGCTTCACGCCGTAAGCCGCCCGCGCGTAGCGGGAACCCCGGCAGTCGGGGCAGACGATGTTCACATCCGGCAGGAACTGTACGTCCAGGCTCACCTCACCGGTGCCGTCGCAGCCGGGGCAGCGCAGACTGCCCGTGTTGTAGGAAAAATCGCTGGCCTTGAAGCCCTTTTGCCTGGCGTCCGGAGATTTGGCATAGAGCTTCCGCAGCTCGTCGTGGACGCCCGCGTAGGTCGCCACGGTAGAGCGCACATTGATGCCGATGGGCGTCGCGTCGATAAGCTTGACGTGCGCGATGCCCTCGGCGCGGATCTCCCGGATATGTGCCGGGAGGGCGCTGCCGTTTATCTTTGCTTCCAGCGCTGGTACGAGGCTTTCCAGCACCATCGTCGTTTTGCCGGAACCGGACACGCCCGTTACCACGGTGAGCCGCCCCTTGGGAATGTCCAGCTCCAAAGGCTTGACCGTGTGGATGCTGCCGGTGGAGAGATGGATCCCCCCCTCTGCGAACATCTCCCCTGTCCCGGCACACCGGCGCAGCTTTGTCTCAGCTTTTCCGGAGAGGAACGGCCCGATCTGGGACTCCGGCTTTGCCTCCAGATCATCTATCGTCCCTTCGGCAATGACATGTCCACCCTTAGCTCCCGCTTCCGGCCCCATCTCGATCACCCAGTCGGCCTCTTTCAGGATCTGGGTGTCGTGGTCCACCAGAATGACCGAGTTGCCGTCGGCCACGAGGTCGTGCATCACGCCGGTCAGGCCCACGATGTTCGACGGATGCAGGCCGATGGACGGCTCATCCAGCACATAGAGCACGCCGGTGGTGCGGTTGCGGACGGCCCGGGCCAGCTGCATCCGCTGGCGCTCACCGGTGGAAAGGGTCGAGGCCGAGCGGTCAAGCGTCAGATAACCCAGACCTAAGTCCATCAGCCGCTTGGCGGTACTTTCGAATGCCTCGCAGATGCTCTCCGCCATCGGGCGCATCTCTTCCGGCAGGCTGCCCGGCACGCCCTTCACCCACTCCACGAGGGCTTCCAGCGTCATCTGGCAGGCTTCGTCCAGCGAGATGCCCCGCAGCTTCGGCGCACGCGCCGCCGCTGAGAGCCGTGAGCCGTGACACTCGGGGCAGACATCTTCCCGCAGGAACTTTTCCACCCGCTTCATGCCCTTGTCATCCTTGACCTTTGCAAGAGCATTTTCTACGGTGTAGACGGCGTTGTAATAGGTAAAGTCCAGCTCGCCGGCCTGATTCGAGTTCCTGGCGTGGTAGAAGATATGCTTTTTCTCTGCTGGGCCGTGGTAGACGATGTCCTTTTCCTGTTCGGTCAGGTCGCGGAACGGCACATCCGTCCTCACGCCCATCTCCCGGCAGACGTCTGTCATCAGCGACCACATCAGGCTGTTCCACGGGGCCACTGCGCCGCCGTCAATGGTCAGCGAGTCGTCCGGCACCAGCGACGCCATGTCCACCGTCCGGACGCTGCCTGTGCCGCCGCACTTCTGGCAGGCACCTTGAGAGTTGAACGCCAGCTCCTCCGCCGACGGCGCATAGAAATGCGCACCGCACTCCGGGCAGACCAGCTCCCTGCCCGCCGCAACAGCCAGCGTCGGCGGGATGTAATGCCCGTTCGGGCAGCGGTGGCTTGCGAGGCGGGAGTACATGAGCCGCAGGCTGTTCAAAAGCTCCGTGCCGGTGCCGAAGGTGCTGCGGATGCCCGGCACGCCCGGCCTCTGGTGCAGCGCCAGCGCCGCCGGGACATACAGCACCTCTTCCACCGAGGCTTTTGAAGCCTGGGTCATCCGGCGGCGGGTGTAGGTGGACAGCGCCTCCAGATACCGGCGGGAGCCTTCGGCATACAGCACCCCCAGCGCCAGCGAGGATTTACCCGAGCCCGACACGCCCGCAATGCCCACGATCTTGTTCAGCGGGATGTCCACATCGATGTTTTTCAGGTTGTGTACCTTTGCCCCGCGCACGAGCATTTTATCTATCATTCTGTTTTTCCTTCCCTTCGGCCTTTTTGCGTCAGATGAATTCGATGAGGCCCGGGCCTCTGTAGGCCGCGGCTTTCCGGTATGGGACAACGACAAATCATTTTATTGGGATATGAAAGATGCGTTCTCTGCCTGCTTCGGCGCTGCCGGACGGCCCTGCTCCGCTTTTGTCAGCATCTGCTGGAACTTCCGGGCCGCCGTGTTCAGCGGACGGTGATGGTCGTAGATGAGGCAGATAGAGCGGGAGGGAATGATCTCCTGCAGATGCAGCTCGACAATCTCGCCGCGGGCCAGAAGCTCTTTTGCCATTGGTTCCGGCACGAAGGCAAGGCCCAGCTCACTTTTTACCAACGTGAGCATCTGGTCGGTGGTGGCGGCCTCGGTGTCGGGCCGGAGCACGGCGTCGTGGTCGAGGAAGAACTGCCGGTAGAAGTTCCGGGTCATGCTCTCATCGCTGAGAGAGATGAGCGGATAGCAGCTCAGTTCCTTCAGCGTCAGACGCCGGCTGGCCAGTGCAGTGAAGGTCTTTCCGCCCACCAGCACCTCATAAAACGGTCTCAGTTCCACCATCTTCAGGCCCTGTTCCACCTCTGCCGGGGTGGAGATGACAGCAAAATCCACTTCTCCGTTCTTCACAGCCTGCACTGCCTGAGGCGTGGAGTGGTTCGAGATGCGCAGCCGGATGCCGGGATATTCGGTGTGGAACGTCCGCAGCTTCTCGGCCAGATAGATGTTCAGCGCCGTCTCCGTCGCGCTGATGCTGATGGAGCCGTGCTCGAGGGTGGCGCTGGCGCTCAGTTCTTCCTCCGCGTCCTGTATCTGCACCGCCGCCGAGGCGATGCGGGAGTAGAGCATCTCGCCCTCCGGCGTCAGGGTGACGCCCCGGTTGGAGCGGGTAAAGAGCACACAGTTCAGCTGGCTTTCCAGCCGGTTCATCGAGTGGGTGATGTTGGGCTGGTTGTTGCCCAGCACCCGCGCCGCTTTCGTAAAGTTCTGATACTTCGCCACATAATAGAAAATTTTGTAGTATTCCCAATCGACGTACATGGAAGCCGTCCCCTCTTTCATACCAGAATCACATTTTTACTTCTCCCCCACCAGCGCCACGGCAGCATCATTGACATTCGTGCCAGTAGCGCCGGTGATGATCAGGCCGTCCACAGCTTTCAGTGCATGGTAGGCGTCGTTGTTCTGCAGAGTGTCGAACACATTCCAGCCCTTGGCGGTCAGTGCGGAGAGGGTGTCACCATCCACATAGCCGCCGGCAGCATCGGTGGGGCCGTCGGTGCCGTCACTGCCCACCGAGAACACTGCTGCATCCAACCCGGCCACTGCCGGAGCCGCTGCAAGGGCAAGCTCCTGATTCCGTCCGCCGAGGCCCCTGCCCGTCAGGTGGACGACCGTCTCGCCGCCTGCGATGTAGGCCAGCTTTTTTCCCTGCCCCGCGTGGGTCCGGACGATGGAGCCAAGGAAGCTGCCCGCCTCCCGGGCTTCACAGCAGAGCTGGTCGGTCAGCAGGACGGGCTCATAGCCAAGCTCCCGGCAGGCGGCAGCGGCAGCGGTGCAAAGCTCCCGCACACTGCCGGTGATCCGGGTCGTCACGTTGTCCAGCCTCTTGGGCGTTTCCTGCGCCAGAAGAGCTTTTGCCTGTTCCGAGAGCTTCAGGTGATACTTCTCCGCAATGTCAAGCGCCTGTGCGCAGGTAGAGGTGTCCGGCACCGCCGGGCCGCTGGCGATCATATCCAGCGGGTCGCCCAGAATATCGCTCAGCACGATGCTGAACACCTGGGCCGGGGCGCATGCCTGCGCGAACCGCCCGCCCTTGACGCCCGAAAGCCGTTTGCGGATGGTGTTCATCTCCACGATATCGGCACCGCTGGCAAGAAGCTGGCCGGTGATGTCCTGCAATTCTGCACCGGGAAGCAGCGGCTTTTCAAACAATGCACTTCCTCCGCCGGAGAGCAGAAACAGCACGGTATCCTCCGCTGTCAGCCCCTGCACCAGCTCCAATGCCTTCTCGGTGGCCGCAAAGCTGTTCTCGTCCGGCACCGGATGGCCCGCTTCATAACAATTTACGCCCAGGATCTCGCCCTTGACATGCCCGTATTTGGTCACGACCACGCCGCCGTCCACACGGCCCAGCGCTTCCACCGCCGCGTGTGCCATCTGCCATGCGGCCTTGCCCGCTGCGACCAGCAGCACCCTGCCGCCCTTGGGCGCAAAGGCTTTCAGCGCGCGGCGGACCGCTTCGTCCGGCAGGACGGCGTTCAGGCTGGATGCGATGATGGCATCGGTATCCTTTCGCAGAGTCAGATTCATGAAACCGACCTCCTTGTGGGGTATGATCTACAGCAGACCGGCTTCGGGCATGGTTTTTTACAAAGCCCCGCCTGGCCGGGCCGTCCGGAATCATTATACAACAAGACCGGCGTTTCGGGAATACTTTCGGCAATGGTTTTGAAAACGAAATCCTCTAATTTTGAACTTCTGGCGGTAGGGCGTTTCCAATTCATAAAGCGTTTCTTCTCTCATTTCTGGAATCCTCCTGTCAGGATGCGGGCCAGCAGACTGCCCGGATAGACCATAGGATATTCCCGCAGGGTAAAAAGCAGACCGTCTGCCGGAACCATCAAGGTCTGCCGTGCTTTCTTATGATAAGGTCCCGGACGTTTTTCGATGGAAGCAAGGGATCCGTTCTGTTTTTCGAAGAACACAAAAATCAAGTTTGAAATGATCCTGTTTGCTGCAATAGAGTTGTTCCTTTCCTGGCAAGTATGGTATACTTATCTTGACCAATAAGACCCAATTTGGAGGCAGCATCAGAAATGACAGAACGAGAGAAAATGATAAATGGCGCGCTATACGATCCATCCGATCCGGAACTGGAGCAATTACGCCTGAATGCACGCAAATTGGCAAGAAAGTACAACCGGACGGATGAGGACCAACCGGAAGAACAAGCCGAAATTCTGCGAAAATTATTACCTGCAACAAAGCAGTTTCCGTATTTGCAGGCACCGGTCTACTTTGATTACGGCTGCAATACGTACTTTGGAAAGTACAGCTTTGTCAACTTTAATTTCACCTGCTTGGATGTATGTGAAGTCCATATCGGGGACAATGTGATGATCGGGCCAAATGTCACATTGGCAACTCCCATGCATCCGCTTTTGCCGGAAGAACGGAATATCCAGAAGCGAGAAGATGGAAGCATTTATAATCTGGAATATGCCAAACCCATCACCATAAAGGATAATTGCTGGTTGGCATCCAACGTAGTGGTTTGTGGCGGCGTTACCATCGGAGAAGGCTGTGTGATCGGAGCCGGAAGTGTTGTGACAAAAGACATCCCACCCTATAGTCTGGCTGCCGGAAATCCCTGCCGGGTCATCCGCCGGATAACCGAGAAAGATCGTATGGAAACTGCAGCTTGCCGGGAATAAGGCAGGCGATCCCCCAGGAAAACGCTCCGGCTGCAAAGCAGAGCGCATAGAACCAATCCAAAAACACAGCCCCGTTCTGGTGAAGTGATCTGCTACCCCTGGAGTAGACAGAGTAAAAACAAAACTCTGAATACTCTGGGGGTATTTTCATGTCAAAGACGGCGAGGACGGCACAAGAAGGATTACAAACAGCAGACGGAAGAAGAACGGTTACGGATCTGCTGCCTGCAATACGCAGGCACAATACCCCGGTTCCGGCTGGTAGCAATGGATCGTAAGGTATTCGTCCACCTCAGGGCTGTAATCGTGAAGGATGTGCTTTGTTCCGTTCAACGCCACATCTTTAACGCCGAAAGTGCAGAAGTCGTTGACTTTCAGGCATTCCCTGTGTATTCTGTAACATAGAAGGTCAAATGGTTTTTCACAAGATGCATAAAGCACATCCTCTTCCTGCGTATCTATAAGCCCGACTGGAATGCCCTGAGCGGCTGGCAGCCGCCCACGGTCTGTGTAAAATAAACCCAGATATAAAGGAGGCAACCCACCATGAAGATGACCCGCAGAAACTTTCTTTCCACTTCAGCAGTTGCGGCGTTCGCCTGCGGCGCATCCCTGACCGCGCACGCAGCAGGCAGTACCGATGAAAACAGTCTGAACTTTATCACAGACATTTTCAAGGACTCTCCCCAACCGGGCGAGATCGAAGATGCAACGGCGATCACGGCAGAAAAGAACGCCGAATGGTATGAAAAGCTGGATTTTTCAGACCGGCGGGAGTTTGCCAACGCAGAACGCGGCTGGCTGGACAATGCGGAAGGTAAGACCATCTACGCCGAGGATGGCAAATTTGCATGGGATCTGCAGAGCTACGGCGATTTGAACCGGGATGCTCCGGACACTGTAAACCCCAGTCTGTGGCGGAATACCCAACTCAACGCCAAAGCCGGTCTGTTTGAAGTATGTGATGGCATCTATCAGGTGCGCGGCTTTGATATGGCCAATGCGACCTTCATCCGCACCAACAACGGCTGGATCATTTTTGATGTCCTGATGTGCAAAGAAAATATGCAGGCAGCAAAAGCGCTGATGGAAAACCGGTTCGGACCGCTGGATGTCAAAGCTGTGCTGTACAGTCATAGCCATGTGGATCACTTTGGCGGCGCAGAGGGTGCGATCGACCGGAACGATGTAGCGGACCCCAGCCTTTCCGTCGACAAACAGCTTGCCTCGGGCAAAACGGTCATCCTTGCACCGAAAGGATTTTTGAAACACGCCATCCGCGAAAACGTCTATGCCGGCATCGCAATGGCCCGGCGGGCGCAGTATCAGTATGGTACGGTGCTGGAAAAAGGGGAGAAAGGAGCACTCTCCATCGGCATCGGCATGGGACAGTCTACCGGTCATGTGAGCCTTATTGCACCGACCTATGAGATTGGGGAAGATGTTCCGAAGCTGACCATCGACGGGCTGGAGATCGAATTCCAGCTGACCCCCGGCACCGAAGCCCCTGCCGAGATGAACGCCTATTTCCCGAAATACCGCGCTCTCTGGATGGCGGAAAACTGCACCGGTACGCTGCATAATCTGTACACCCTGCGCGGCGCAGAGGTGCGCGATGCCAACGATTGGGCAAAGTATATCATCGAGGCAGATCAACGCTTCTGCAGCAAGACCGATGTGGTGTTCCAGAGCCATAACTGGCCGCACTGGGGCGAGGAGATCCATGAATATCTGCTGAACACTGCAGCCATCTATAAGTTTATCCACGACCAGACCCTGCATTACATGAACCAGGGCTATACCTCCAACGAGATCGCCGCCATGATCTCGCTGCCGGATGCCCTCGAAAAAGTCTGGTATACCCGCCAGTATTACGGCACGCTGCCGCATAACGCCAAAGCCATCTACCAGAAGTATCTGGGCTGGTACGATGCGAACCCGGTCAACCTGGACCCGCTCCCGCCTAGCGATGCCGCTAAGAAGCTTGTAGAATATCTGGGCAGCACGGAGCTGGTGCTCTGCAAGGCAAAAAAGGACTATGCAAAGGGCGAATATCAGTGGGTGGCACAGATCACCAAAGAGCTGGTCTTTGCAGACCCGTCCAACCAGAAGGCACGCAACCTGTGTGCCGATGCGCTGGAGCAGTTGGGTTATCAGGCGGAATCCGGTGCGTGGCGCAACGCCTACCTGATGGGTGCGGCGGAACTGCGGAACGGCAATCTGTCTGGGCGGGCCCGCACGGCGAATGGTCTCACCAACAGTATGCGAGCAATGACGGTTTCCATGCTGTTGGATTATATCGCCATCCTGACGGATGCCAACGCTGCACAGAATGATGACCTGACCTTGAATCTGACCGTAACGGATGAGAATGAACAGTTCTATGTAACCCGTAAGAATGGCGTCCTGCTGTCTTACCCCGGCGAGAACCATCCGGATGCGCAGGCTTCCGTCACCTGCAAGCGTCTGCAGCTCTTTGCATTGATGACAGGTCAGCAGGCCGGGCAGGTACAGATCAGCGGAGATCCCACTGTCCTGAAACGCCTGCTGGCATACGCGTCCAAGTTTGAAAAAACCTTCAATGTCATTGAACCGTAAAAACGATTCGGAATTTCAATTTTTTCAAAAATAGCTCTGGGGCTTTGATATTAAGCTCTGTCAAGAGGGCTGGCACCGTCCAGCCCTCTCTCTTTTTGCAAAAGTTTCCCGCGCTTTTTCTTGCACACTGCCGAAAATATCGTGTTTTCAAAACTTTTTGTTGACATCACTCGATTTTTGTGGCAGCCTATCCCAACGATCTATAGCAATTCAACTTTTTAATGCAACAGCAACATCGTTGAATTGCATATCACAGAGATGCCGTTTCGGACAAGGCCGTTGGCAACACCCAGCAGCACAACGAGCGCGAAAAGGACTGCTATCAGAACCCCGACATTATCAAAGTTCAGCGGGAGCAGGAGCGACTAGATACCCTGACCGCCCAAGCCGACCAGCAGAAGCAGTCGCTTGCCCAAACCAACGCCGTTCTTTCCAAAAAAGAACATGAGCTTGCTGCTGTTCAGAAAAAGTCCACTCTTACCAAGAACGCTCTTATCCATGCACAGGATGTTGCCAATCTGGGCAAAAAGACCCTGCTTGGCAACTATTCGCTGACCGAAGAAGAATTCTCCAAGCTGAAAAAACAGGCAGACCATGGCTATATGGTGGACGTGGAAAACCGTCAGCTCAAACAGCAGTTGTCCGCTGCACAACAAAATTCTATCAACTGGCAAACCCGCTACCGTAACCTGCAGAACAAGGTTCAGCCTTATCTGGACGCTATGCGCCACGCCCCGGAGCGTGTGCGCAATTTTTTTGAGAATCTTCTGGCACAGAAGCCGGAACGGATAGCAGATGCACCGTCCAAAGCTAGCCACCAGAAGAGCGCCGAACTTTAATGTTATCTGGATGTAAAAAAGGAGACTTGCCTATGATGAATGACCGCACTTTCCCTATCCCCAGCAATACCATCTCTGTGAAATCCGAAGATTATACGAATAAATCCTTGCAAATGGACTCGAATCCCGCTACAATGGAGGTGTCCGGAGCATCCTGTCGCTCCGTGAGGGCGAAATTCTCGGCTTACAGCCGAGTGATAAGGAAAGCAGGCTGTGCAAGCCATGCGCAGAAACACCCTCGATTCGGGCAAATGTGCAAACGGTGTGCAGAAAGTGTGTAGCCGCTTTCCTACATAAAGAAAGAACGCAAAATCTTACGATTTGACGTTCAATATCTGGTGCACCTCGCGCACTCATATCCGAACTTTTCTCTGCTTTCACGGCTTCCCCGAAAGCGACCGTTTCCGTTCCTTCTTTATAATTGAAGGTTATCAAAACCTTATCATCATACAGGTAAATCGCATTGATGAAGGTATCCACCAGTGCCTGCCGCTGCTCCGGCTGGGTCATATCCAGCTTGCAGAAACGGAGCAGCCATCGCAATCCAACTTTTTATCGCAATTTTCAAAAATAGTGCCTATCAAAATAGCATATTTGCGATATGCAGTTTGCGGATGTTGCTTGTGCATTAAAAGCGCAAACTGCTATAATCGTTTGCAACATCGTTGGATTGCATATCGCAAAATATGCCGGTCAGAGCAGTATTCCAAACCTGTCCTTGCGATTAAACCGGACGAACTCCTCTTTCATCTTCGGCTTGGCCAGCCGTTCCTCTGCAATGCGGGCTTGCAGCTCCTTCCGCTGTTCTTCCAGAGCCTCCAGCCGCTCCTTGGTGGAGCTGGTCAGAATACCCATCTGGATGGCATTCAGTATATTGGTGATGCCGACTTCCGTTTCTTTCAACTGCTTTTCGTAGATAGGCAGGTCAGTGCTTTCCTGATTTTGCAGCTCCATGACCTTGGCGATGATGGCATTCATGGAAGCGTCATCTTCCACCAGCTTCATGATTTCGTTGACCACCAGATCTTCCAGCCACTGTTTCCGCACAGCCTTTTTATCACAGGTCTTTTTCTTCTTGGCGGCAGCACATTTATAAAAAGCCGCCCTCATTCTCAGATCGTCCAATTCCGGCTTGCCGACTGCAGATCCACCATGTGGGTGTACAGTCCCTTCCGGGCGTACAGCTCTGCCGGGCTGCCCTGCTCGGCCACGATGCCGCCCGACAGCACCACCACCTGATCCGCACCGGCTACAGTGCGCATCCGGTGGGCGATGATAAGGACGGTTTTGTTTTTTATGAGCCGGGATAGAGCTTCCTGAATCGCTGTTTCATTCTCGACATCCAGACTGGCGGTGGCTTCGTCCAGCAGAATGATGGGCGCATCCTTCAGGAAGGCGCGGGCAATGGAAATGCGCTGACGCTCGCCGCCGGAAAGAGCGCAGCCATTCTCGCCGATGTTGGTGTTCCACTTGTCCGGCAGCTTCTCGGCAAATTCCTCGCAGTTTGCCAGCTTTGCCGCCGCCAGAACTTCCTCGTCGGTGGCACCTTTGCGGCCCAGACGAATGTTTTCCAGGATCGTGTTGTCAAACAGGGTCACATCCTGGAACACGATGGAATACAGGCTCATGAGCTTTTCCGGGTCGATTTGAGAAACCTCCATGCCGCCCACGGTGATGCTGCCCTTCTGGTAGTCCCAGAACCGTGCCGCCAGCCGGGAAACGGTAGTTTTTCCGCCGCCGGAGGGGCCTACCAGCGCCGTGACCTCCCCCTGCTTTGCGGTAAAGGAAACGTCCCGCAGCACCGTCTCGCCGGAGTTGTAGGCAAAGCCCACATGGTCGAACACAATGTCGCAGCCCTGATTGGTCAGCTGCTCGCTGCCGGTCTGCAGGGGAGCGTCCAGGATCTCGTTCATCCGCCCCACATTGGTGCGCATGGCAATGACCGCCGCCAGATTCTGCAACGCACCCTGCATGGGGTCGTACATCCGGGAAGCCGCCATCAGGAACAGAAACAGGGTCAGCACGTCGATCCTGCCCTGCACCAGCAGCACCGAGCCGGTGAGCGCCACCGATGCAATGCCCAGCTTGAGCACCATGCCGGCGGAGGACACAAACAGCGCTGTTTCCAGCTCTGCCACAATAGACTGCTTTTCCACTGCCCGGATTTTGTCGGAAAGACCGGACAGATACCGCTGCTCTGCATTGCTGGCTTTCAGGTCCCGGAGGGTCTCGATGTACTCCTGAATGCCGTCCGCACAGGCCATTTTCGCCGCCATGGTCCTGGCCTGCACCTTATCCTGTACCCGATAGCTGCCCACCACGATGGCGGCGGATACCGGGATGACCCACAGAGCTGCCAGTGCCATCCGCCAGTCGAACGCAAACAGGCTCAGCGCAATAATCACGGTAGAGATGAGGGAACCGAACAGACCGGGGATGAAGTGGGAGCAGTCCTTTTCCAACACCTCGCAGTCTGCCATGATGGTGCTGGTCAGGTCGGCAAGGTCGCGCTTGCCGAAAAAGGACAGGGGCAGCTTCCGCAGCCGCTCCGCAAGGGTCAGGCGACGGGTGCCGCTCTCTTTATAGGTGGTAAAATAGGTGCCGTTGTACTGGAACCATGTGGTCAGCAAAATCAGCACAAAGCAGGCAACGCATCCCAGCAGATAAAAGGTGCTTCTCCCGCTCGTAGAGCCTGCCAGCAGGTCTTTTACCAGAAGATATAGCAGCCCGGTGGGCAGCATGAACGCCATGTTCTGGAACGCACAGGCCAGAACTCCCTTTACAAGCCCCTTTGCGCCTTCCGGTGAGCTGGCTATGGCGTGTTGAATTTTTCCGATCATTCCTTACCCCTCCTTTGCGACCTTCCACTGCACCGACGCCTGATACTCCTGCCACATCCGGGCAAACAGACCGTTCTGCGCACACAGCTCGTCCTTTGTGCCGGATTCTGCGATCTGCCCATCCCGCACCACATAGATGCAGTCGGCGTTAGCGACTGTGGACAGGCGGTGCGCGATCATCAGCACGGTTTTGCCCTTGGCAAGCTGCGCAAAGGCTGCCTGCACCTTTGCTTCGTTGTCCGGGTCGGCAAAGGCGGTGGCCTCGTCCAGAATCAGGATGGGGGCATTTTTCAGCATGGCGCGGGCAATGGAAATGCGTTGCTGCTCGCCGCCGGAAAGATACACGCCCTTGGTGCCGATGACGGTATGGATACCCGCCGGAAATTTCTCCACAATATCCATGCACTGCGCTGCTTTCAACGCTGCCAGCACCTCTGCTTCGGTGGCCTGCGGTCTGCCCAGACGGACGTTATCCAGAATGCTGCCCTTGAGCAGGCGGCTGTTCTGGAACACAAAGGAGATGGTATCCATCAGCTCTTCTTTGGGGATAGCCCGCACATCCGCTCTGCCCACCCGGACGCTGCCGCTCTGCACATCAAAGAACCGGCAGACAAGGTTTGCCAGCGTGGATTTTCCGCCGCCGGAAGGGCCTACAAAAGCCACAGTCTGTCCCGGCCGGATCTCCAGCGAAACGCCCTTGATGACCTCGGTTTTTCCGTCGTAGCTGAAATGCACATCCCGCAACGTGACAGAGGAATCCTTCGGGTGCTGCGGAACAGCCTGCACCTGCATGGGCGCCGCCTCCAGCACCGAGTCGATGCGTGCCAGCGCATCCGCTACCACCATCTTGTTCTCACTCATGTACATTATACGGGTCAAAGTCAGGGAGATCACCGGCGTGATGATGATATAGAACAGCAGGTTCAGCAGAAACTCCGGGGTGACGCCGTGGGTCGTGAACAGCAGCCCGCCCGCGATCAAAAAGGCGAACACGCCGTTGACGGCGGCGGTATAGAACATCATGGGCAGGCGCAGGTCTTTGGTGTAGGAGATGACCCACTTTTCATACTCATCAATGGTGGTCTTGAACTTTTTGAAGGAAAATACCGATTGCCCGAAGGTCTTGACCACCGGGATGCCCCGGACGTACTCCACGGCCTCGTTGGACATAGCCTCCAAGGCGTTGCCGTACTGCCGCATTTTTTCAGCCATCCGCTTGCCGGTCATGGTCGCCATGATGAGGAAAGCCAGCACCACCGGCGCAAGGCTCAGCAGACCCAGCCGCCAGTCGAACGCCAGCAGCAAAACCAGCAGCCCCACCGGGGTGGCGACGGCGTTGTACTGGTCGGGCAGCTGGTGGGCCAGATAGGTCTCGGCTGCTCCGGTGCTCTCATGGATGATCTTGCGCAGCTTACCGCTGCCGAAGGTCTCGGCAAAGCCCAGCGGCAGCACCGCCAGATGCTCCGATACTGCCAGCCGCAGATTGGTCGCCACCCGGAACGCCGACAGGTGGGAGCACATCAGCGCTGCAATGTAAATAAGGTAAGACAGCACTGCAAACAACACTGCCATCCAGCCGTAATGGGGGATGTTCACCGCCTGCGCATAGTTCGGTGCGGCGTTCAGCACATCCCGCAGGATCTTCCAGATGTACACAAAGGGCACCAGTGCCACCAGCGCGCTGACCGCAGACAGCACCCATGAAGCGTAGGTGAAGTATCGGTAGTTCCCGGCGTAGCCCATCAGCCGGGAAAAGTCCGATCGTTTTTTCAATCAAATCACATCCTTACCGTAATATTGCCATGCGTACCGCCTGACATGATCGGGTGCGCATGTGCCGTTTATTCTGCCTCAGACAAATTTTCCGTGACGAAAAGTTCAATGACATTTTCCATAGTTGCCTGATCATAGTCCTCTGCGATGGCGGCAGCATTCCAATAAGCATAATTTCCTTCATACCAGCTCTGCAGGTCGTCGAGATCCTCTGCATAGCGGAATTCCAGATGATACGTCGTTTCCATCGTATCGGGCGCAAAGGCGAAGTAGGTAAACTCCCCGGAATCCGCATCCTCGCTCTGGTAGAAGAGGAAGCTGTTTTCATTGTCCACATCCAGTTTCTGGTAGGTGTGTGCAAACACTTCCTGTCCTTGCGCATCCAGACCGGTGATGGTGTCGCCATTCATCACGAATTTTTCCACGCCGCCCAGAAAATAGCAGTTGAACGCCGTGCTGTCCGGATCTGCTGCATATTTTTCAACAGCCTCCTCGCCATACGGCTCTGCCATGCACATTCCCAGCAGCATATCCGTAGCCGATTCCGCATTGTCCTCGCCTACCAGCGGAGTCGCAGCGTCGATCCACAAATTCCGGTATTCACTCTTTGCCATCTCCGGGAACAGTTCCACATAAGTCCCGCTGATACCAGACAGATAATCCTCCGCATCCATTACCTGACTTGCGGAAGCCGAAGAAGCCACCGAGGAGGAAACGCTGGATGCCGAAGACGCTGTGCTTGCGCTCTGCTGGCCGCAGCCGACAGCAGACAGCAGGCAGACCGCAGACAAGGCCACTGCAACAAATTTCTTTTTCATCATCATATGAAAGTACCTCCGGTTTTAAAGTAAGTTTGTTCTAACCGCTCTGTACTTTAGCATATTTTTCGGCCGTGGACTACTCCATTCTGATTTCCCTGCTCCGTTTTGTGAGTCCATTTGCGTGGGTGCGGTACTGCGACGGGGTCGTTCCATATCGTTTCCGGAAAGCCTCCGAAAACTTGCTGGCGTTGTCATATCCTGCATTCTGTGCGATCTGCGTAATGGGCTTTGCGCTCCGGACAAGCTCTACGGCAGCCTGTTCCAGACGGTATTCCTTGATATAGTGGTATACTGGCACACCGTAGACCTGTTTGAACATTTTTTGCAGGTGCGAAACCGAGATCCCGTGTTCTTCTGCCAGCTGCGCAAGGGAGACATACCCCTCCCGGTTTGTCAGAAGGTGATCCCGGAGATGGTGTGCCAGTTCGGTCTGTTCGGTAGAACAGTACAAGTCCGTTCCTTCCTCCTGCGGAATGCGGCTCAGCAGCATCAACAGCTCCACCACCTTGAGCCGCAGGAACCGGAGATCCATGTAGGGCGCATTTTCGTACAATTCCCGGAAAACGTGCTCACAGCGGGGTCCTGCCGTACCGAACATGAACCATCGGTTTCCCAGAAGATTCTGCTTCAGTACCGCAAAATCCACCGAAAAGCCCGGTGCGTTCTTCTCAAGCCAGTTCTGAGCGGCTGCTGGATCAACTTCCAGACACAGCCCTTCGTAACAGCCCAGCGGGAACCGTGACTCTGAACGTGTTCCATGCCGTCCGTCGTAGCAGCTGACGGCCATATCCCCCGGCTTTAGCAGAACGCTATCACGCATGGAAAAGCTGGTTTCAAAACGGCCATTGATGCAGAAATTGATCTCTATCATACCGATCTGCGTGCGGATTTCCGTATAGGTCTCCATCTCCAGCCGCAGCAGCATGATCCCCACGCCATCAAACAGCCGGTAATAGTGAATTTCTCCACTTCCAGCCGCATTTTCAAAGCCGCCTGTTTGTCCGGGATTATAGGGAGTGACCCCCGTTTTGTCATGAAAAATGATATCAATCATACTGTTTATTCAATCCGATCTCCACAATCCGTCTTTTGCAGGGCTTGGAATGGCAGCTGTGGTCAACTGGCAGATCCCTGTCTTTCATGTTTTTCCTTTCTTCGCCCCTTGCATCGCAATTTTCTCAACCATGCGCTATCCCAGTGCCACATCCAGTACCATCATCACGCTGAAGCCCACCGCAAAAAAACACCGTGCCGACGTTAGAGTGCTGCCCCTGCGACATTTCCGGGATCAGCTCCTCCACCACCACATACAGCATGGCTCCGGCGGCAAAGCTGAGCAGATAGGACAAAGCGGGCACCACGATGCCTGCCGCCAGGATCGTCAGTACTGCCCCGATCGCACCGAGAATGTACCATCGAATCAGCTTTTTCGGTTTCTCCGTCTTCATCTTTTTTGCCTCCGATTGCAGTTCATGATTCTGCTTTTCATTTGGGCAATTTCCAACTTCTTAGAAAATCAAATGGACAATACCGCCGACAATTGCCGCTCCCGCAACCCAGATCAGCGCCAGTATGCTTCGCTTTTTCAGCACCTGCCTCCAGGTCTGCACGAACGGCGCATCTTCAAGCCCTGGCAGCACCCAAAACTGGCTGTGCCCGACCCATAGCTTGTCGATTACAACGCCGTCATAGATATTCATGACCTCAAGAAACAGCAGCGCCTGCCAATAGGCCTCACCAAAGGAGGAAGCCTCGTTCCACAAACCGATGATCAGCACAAGAGCAGCAAGCATCACGATAAAGAACGGTATCATAAAGCATTTTCGTTTCCGGTTCATCGTATTGCGGTCGATCAGTCCCAGTTCGATGGCGCAATCCTGCACCTCCTTGGGATAAAAGTACAGTCCATTGACAGCACCGCCGATCACAGCGATTTTTACCATTGCGGTAAACAGCAGACAATAAAGCAGCAGTTGCAGTACGATCATTGTTTTTCTCCTCTCAGTCTGCGTGCGAATCGGGCATATGCTCCCATTTCCTTCGTCTTCCATCGTGGTTCATACAAAACAAGAAAGTATGCCAGAAATACCATGTACCGAATCGTTTGATTTCCATTTCAATATGCCGCCCACTATTATCTGACCTTCATGCAGAAATCGCAGCGGTCATTTCCACGCCCCAGCGTCATGCTTCTCTCCCAGATCAGCTTCGGATGCAGTCCGGTATAGCTGATGTCATCACTGTCGCAAAAGCAGCGGCACAGCTCCGGGCAGCCGTATTCTGCGCAGGTGTCGTGATAGGGACACTTCATCATATCCACACGCCAGACGCCGTTGCCGGTCTGCAGTTCTTTTGGGGCAAAGCCCGCCGCCGGGCCGAAAACGCTCCGGGTGGATTTGACGAAAACGCCGGGAACAAGGCGGTAAAGCCCCGGTATGTGCAGCAGGGCGGCAAGCTGTTTGTGGCTCGTTCTCGCCAAGTGCTCCACATAGCCATGCACGGTTTGCAGCGCCTCCTCTTTCGGCATGACCCGCTGCAAGGTCTCGTAGGCCGAAATGCCCGGCAAGATCTGCCGCTTGAGGTGATATTGCTTTTCCTTGCTCACATCTGCATTTTCAGCCAGCAGTGCATTCAGGCGCATATCGAAAGCGGTGTTCAGTTCCTTTGCCTGCGCGGGAAAGCGCAGTGCCGCAGTCTCCCGGAAATCACGGGAAAGATAGGTTTCCTTCCTCTTCATCGTCCGTTACCCTTTCTTTTTGTACCCGCAGTCGCAGTAGGGTCCGCCGGAGGCAAGGGTATACTGCCGCACAAAGTTCGTCACGCCGCCGGCTTCGCTCATGGTGTAGTCCAGATGGCACATGGCGGGTGTCAGGTCATAAAGCCCCAGCTCCTGCATCAGCGTGCAGATGCCGCATTTCGTAAAGCGCCCCTCATAACCGCTGCCATCCGGGTATTCGTAAAATTCCATGTTCCACGAGTAGGGGTTGCGGTCGGCGGCTTTCAGGGCGGCAGTGGCTTTCATAGCGGCAATATCCTTTGGGGTAAACTTGCTTTTTCCGCTTTTGCGGCAGAACCACTGCATGGGCTTTGTCATCATGGATCTTGCATAGTAATCCGTCATCCTGTCCACCTTCGGACGTTGCGGCATGGAGAGGACAAACGCCCCCAGCATGGCGCATCCAATGATGTTCATGCTGAACCGATCACCTTTTTCAAATTTGGGCAGCTTTGCGATGATCTCTTTGTATTTCGGCTTGGCGGTTTTGGTGATCTGCTTTGCGGTGGCTGCATCATAGCCCAGTACCGCCGTCAGCTGCGTCTGAAACGATCTGGCAAACACCGCCCACATGGCCATGGGCATTCCCATCCAACGCATCTCACTTTGCTCCTTTCCATTCCGCTAACACCCGGCACATCCGTTTCTCGATGTCTATCCGGGTCTGGCGGCATTCCTTCGGATATTTTTTTGCTGCCTGAAACGCGAACTTCACAAATAGACCGGAGCCAACCGGCAGCATGATTTTCAGCATCCCCTCCGGGAAAACGAAGTGGGTGCCGTGGGCATAAACCATCGTCTCGATCTCGCATTCATGCGGTTTTTCGGCAAGGCGCTTTTCCATCCGGCGGATATACTTTGCGGTGTCCCACAGCGCATCGTCCTCCGCGCCGATCAGCAGCAGCTTTCCCCGGATGTTTTCAACGGGAATGTATTCTTCCGGCTCGATTGGATGAGCTGTCTCGGAATCGTCAAACAGTTTGCGGGAGTTTACCATATCGCCGACGCGTTTGCTCTCGGCGGCGATGCAATGCCAATAGTCAGGATGCTGATAGCAAAACGGCATATAGGGCAGCGGCTTGCCTCGGTAGGAGAACAGTGATTCACCCTCGACCGGCCACTCCTTGCAGCCGTCCCTTTTGCCCTGCAGAAAGCCCTGCCACACAAAGTCGCTGGGTGTCATGGCAATGGTCAGGGTGATATCCGGGAACATGGCAGCCGCTGTCAGCGCAAGCGTTCCGGTGGTCGATGCACCGGCAATGCCGATCTTTCTGTTACCGTTAGCTTTCAGCCATGAAATTGCCGTCTCCACACGCTCAAGCGGGTAATTATGATGTCCGTAATCTTTTTTCGCGGGCGACATTGTGAGCACATTTACACCGCACCTGCAAAGCCATTTCACTGCCGAGCGCGCAAGCCGATCCTCCGGATCATCCCCGATCATCGTGATGACCGCACAGTCTGAACCGCCGGCACACGCCCAATACGCACCGTAAAAGCCATTGAGTTCCACATCAAAGTGCAGGTGTTTCATGCTCTCCCTCCAAATCCGATCCTCACGATCTGCATTTTCATTCCGTTGTCACCGACCTTGGCGAGAAACCGGAAAAAACCGCTGACGGAAGGGTCTTTCCGATCACTGTACTGTCATCATTGCCGCCAGCACCGCCGCTATGACTGCCATGCCCACCGTGCCGAACAGCCACTTTTTCTGCTTGTC
>OGUJ01000143.1_pt1 | contig 61513 bp, 53 predicted proteins | sample 1573661 | NCBI WGS metagenome assembly OGUJ01 (sample SAMEA2581933, study PRJEB24529) | metagenome | biome: Human gut stool | place: China | collected 2011
CTATGAGCAAGCTCATGTGGGCTTAGACCTTTTGACCCTGGCATCATAAAAATTATTAGCCCCACTTATCAATGTAACGAAGAAAATATAATCAATGAATTTATTTACAAGAGCCGGAAATATGCTTATTATCTACATTGTAGGTTATGATCTTCAGGGATCATTGCCGGCTCTAATTATATAAAGTTGAAAATTCTTCAAAGATGCATTGCAGGACGGGAAACCTGTTCAGCCGATGATTCGGTCAATGTATCTTTTTTATTTACGTGAGCGACAGATCAGAGTCTGTGTCTGAGCAAGACCCTGGCAGGTGCCACGATAACCTGAGAAACCCGTAAAGCGTGCTTCTCATATTTTCAAAAGTATAAGGAGGTCCCGGTATGGAAAGGACAAAAGAGACACTCAAAGAACTGATTCGTGCAGGCCGTGCAAAAGTTCCGGCTCACAAAGTGATCAAAGGCGGACAACTGGTAAATGTAATGTCAAGCGAGATCTATCCTGCAGATGTTGCAGTATATAATGATATGATCGTAGCGGTAGGTGATGTAGAAGATTACATTGGATCAGAGACAGAGATCATTGATGCTACAGGATATTATCTGACACCGGGTATGATCGACGGACATATCCACAGTGAGTGCAGCAAGATGAGTATTACAAGTTATGCAAAGGCAGTTGTACCAAGAGGAACAACCAGCATGATCTCAGGACTGGATGAGTATATTTCCGTTTCAGGTCTGGAAGGTCTTCAGGAAGTACTTGCTGAGATGAAGCAGAGTCCGCTGAAAGTGTTCTGGGGTGCTCCTTATAAGACACCATATACAATCCCGAAATCAACCGTTGCATTTAACTTCACAGAAGAAGTTCACAAAGAAGTACAGAAATGGCCGGAGTGCTATGGAGTATGGGAAACGGTACGTGAGTTCCTGCAGGAGGAAGATGAAGATACACTAGGAGCAATCGTAGAAGCTTCCAAGAACCGCCTTCCGGTCTTTGGATGTGCACCAATGGCAGTAGGCAATGACCTGAACGGTTATCTTTGTGGCGGTGTTCGCCTTGACCATGAGAGCTACACACATGAAGAAGTAGTAGAGAAAATGAGAAAAGGAATGCATATGCTGATCCGTGAGTCATGTGTAACACATTTCCTTGAGGAAAATATCAAAGCTGTGACAGAAGTAAATCCGGCTTTTGCAAGAAGAGTCAGCTTCTGTACAGATGACGTAACCGCAACAGATATCCTTGAAAAAGGACATCTTGATAATGTAGTACGTCTTGCAATCAAGGCAGGTGTTGAGCCGATGACAGCCATTCAGATGGCAACGATCAACAGTGCCGAGGCTTACCGCATCGATCATCTGATCGGTTCTATCTGCCCTGGAAGAATCGCAGATATTCTGTTCGTAAAGAGCATTGAAGAATTTGAAGTATGCAAAGTCATGACAAATGGTAAGATGGTAGCGGAAGACCACAAGCTGACTTATGACCTGAAAGCACCGGCAAGAAGCAGCGTATTAAAAGGTGCATTAAAGTGTAAGCTTACGACAAAAGAAGATTTTGAATATAAGACAAGTATCCAGAACGGTGAGGCAGATGTCCTTGCAATGGATGTCAAAGGACCATTTGTCCGCAAGAGAAGAGATGTTGTCCTTCAGGTAAAAGACGGTATCGTACAGCCGGATCCGGAACAGGATGTTGCAATGGTATCCGTACTGGAGCGTTTCGGAAGAAATGGAAATAAATCTCTTGCATTTTGTTCAGGCTGGAAACTGAAAAAAGGAGCAATGGCTTCTTCAGCAGCACCGGATGATAACAACCTGGTTGTTATGGGAGTCAGTGCAGCAGATATGTCGATCGCAGCAAACTATGTGATCGAGCAGGGCGGCGGACAGGTCGTTGTTGCAGATGGCGAGATCGTAGAGTTCCTTCCGCTTCCGGTTGGAGGAATCGTAAGTGATGCTGAACCGGAAGAGATCAGGGCACAGGAAGAAAAGATCGACCAGGCAGCAAGAAGCCTTGGTTCAGATCTGCCGAATCCGATGATGTATATGTTCTTCCTGCCGATTACAGCAATCCCGGATTATGCGATCACAGATGTAGGACCGGTTGATTATGTAAATCTGACAACGTTTGAGCCGGTACTTGCAGTACGTGAAAAGTAATTATAATTATGAAGTCCCGACCGGGTGTGGGAGCATCCGGGAGGGAAAATAAAAAGAGAGAAGGAGGAGGCTGTTTAATTATGAAAGATGCAGCAACAATGAAAGCAGAATTAAAAAAACTGATCGACACGGCAGCAGGAAGAATCCCGGCTGACCTTGTTATCAAGAACTGTAAGGTCGTAAATGTATTTTCAGGCAAGATCCAGGAAGGTGATATTGCATTTTCAGGAGATCAGATCGCAGGAATCGGGGCGTACGAAGGAAAAGAAGTGATCGATGCAGAGGGAAGATATGCCGCACCGGGATTTATTGACAGCCATATCCATATCGAGTCTTCCTATGTATGTCCGGAGGAGATCGGACGTCTCCTTGTACCACATGGTGGAACAACGATCATGGCAGATCCACATGAAATCGTAAATGTATGTGGAATCGCAGGTTTGGATTATATGATGAAGGCAGCCGAGAATACAGTGCTGGATGTGAAGTATGAATTACCATCCTGTGTACCGGCAACTCCATGGGAACATTCAGGAGCAGTTATTGATGCAGAGGCAATGAAAGAGCCTATTACAAGAGAAGGAATCGCAGGACTCGGTGAGTTCATGAATTTCCCAGGTGTGATCAATGCAGCAGACAGTGATCTTGATAAGATCATCGTAGCAAAAAGAGAAGGAAAATTCGTTGACGGACATGGACCTGGAATTGCAGGAAAAGACCTGAATGCTTATGCCGCAGCAAGAATTGCAGCAGATCATGAATGCTCTACTGTAGAAGAGATGAATGACCGTCTGGACCGTGGTATGTATATCCTGCTCCGTCAGGGTTCTGCCTGCAATAATCTTCGTACACTGATTAAAGGCGTGACACCTGAGAACAGCAGAAGATGTCTGCTCTGCTCCGATGATCGTCAGCCGAAGACGATCCTTCATGAAGGACATCTTGACAATCATCTGCGTATCTGCGTGGAAGAAGGTCTGGATGCAGTGACAGCGATCCGTATGGCAACGCTGAATGCAGCAGAGTGCTTTGACTTGAAAGACAGAGGAGCCATTGCACCGGGATACCGTGCAGACGTAGTTCTTCTGGATGATCTGAAAGATTTCCATGTGAACCGTGTATTCATCCAGGGTGCGTTGGTCGCAGAGGAAGGAAAGTATCTCCCGGAGATCAAACGTTATGATATCTCCACAGTAAAGGGAAGTGTGATTGTAAAAGATTTCTCAGCAGAGAAATTCAAAATGCATTTAAAATCTAATAAAGTGAATGTCATCAAGATCCTTCCGGGTGGTGTAGTAACTGCCAAAGATACAGCAGAGATCCAACTGGATGAGAATGGTGAATTTGTAAGAAATCCGGAAGAAGATATCGTAAAGGTAGCCGTAGTGGAAAGACACCAGGGAACAGGAAATGTAGCTTGTGGATTCCTGAAAGGTTACGGAATCAAAGCCGGAGCAGTTGCCCTGTCTATCGCTCATGATTCTCACAACATCATTGTTGTCGGAGTCAGTGACGAAGAGATGGAATTTGCGGTGAACAGCCTGATCGCCCAGGAGGGTGGAATGGTTCTTGTAAGAGAAGGAAAAGTACTGGAAAGCATGCCAATGCCGATCGCAGGTCTGATGAGCGATCAGAGCGGAGAATGGGTAGATGAAAAGCTGACCGCAATTCATGCAAAAGCATATGAAGAGCTTGGAATCGCCGGAGATGTAGAGCCGGTTATGACTCTTTGCTTTATGTCTCTTGCAGTAATCCCGGAAGTAAAACTGACAGATATGGGATTATTTGATGTAACGACATTTTCATTTATACCGGTTGAAGCATAAGCATTGGAGAAAGAACAAATGAAAGAACCTATTCTTGAAATGCGTGGGATCACAAAGAAATTCGGAAGTGTGACCGCCAACAAAGATGTAGATCTGACACTGTATCCCGGGGAGATTCATGCACTCCTCGGGGAAAATGGTGCAGGTAAAAGTACCCTGATGAATATTTTGAATGGAATCTACAAGCCGAACCATGGAAAAATCTATTATAAAGGCAAGAAAGTTTCCATTCGTTCACCGAGGCATGCAGTCGATATGGGAATCGGAATGGTACATCAGCATTTCCGCCTGATCCCGACTCTGACGGCAGCAGAAAATGTATTTCTGTATATGCCGGACTGTAAGCTGATCCTCAATAAAAAAGAAATGGAAGAACAGATCGGAAAATGGTCTTCTGAGTTTCATCTGAATGTAGACCCGTCTGCGTTGATCTGGCAGTTGTCTGTCGGAGAGCAGCAGAGAGTTGAAATCGTCAAACTGCTCTGTCGTGGGGCAGAGATCCTGATTCTTGATGAGCCGTCCGCAGTTCTGACCGCACAGGAAGCAAAGGAAATGTTCCGTGTGCTGCGTCGGATGGCAGACAGTGGAAAGAGCGTAGTGGTTATTTCCCATAAAATGAATGAGGTTATGGAATTTGCTGACCGCATCACCGTATTAAAAGGCGGTGAGGTGGAAGATACCATGCCGGCATCAGAAGCAACTGTAGAACGCCTGACAAAAGCAGTTGTAGGAGAACGTGAATTAAAGCCTCATAAAAATGAAGGTGGCACATGCAGAGAGGAAGTTGTACTGAAATTGGAAAATCTGTCTGTAAAAAATGACAGAGATCTGATGGCAATCAAAAATGTGTCACTGGATATCCATGCAGGAGAAATTCTTGGAATCGCAGGGGTTGCAGGAAATGGTCAGAAAGAACTGGCAGAGGCTGTTGCCGGACTGAGAAAAGTAGTAGGCGGAACCATCACCATTCACGGGGAAGACGTGACAACACAGGGTGCAAAAGCACGCGTGAAGAAAAGAGTAGGCTTCATTCCGGAAGACAGACTGAGCATGGGGCTGGTTCCAGGAATGAATATGGAAGAAAACCGTATTCTGAAAGAATTTGACCTGCCGAAATTCAGCAGACATCATATTTTAAAGAAAAAAGTGATCCACGATACCGTACAGGAAGAAATTAAGCGGTACGATATCAAGACTGCCGGAGATAAAAGCCCGGTGTCCCTGATGTCAGGAGGAAATCAGCAGAAGCTGTTAGTTGCGAGAGAAATCGGAGGAGATCCGGTTCTTCTGATCGCGGTCTATCCGTCAAGAGGACTGGATATCGGTGCGGCAGAAGCCATTCATGAGATTCTTCTGGAACAGTGCCGGAAAGGGGTTGCCGTGCTTCTTATTTCAGAGGAACTGGATGAACTGTTTCAGATGTCAGACCGGATCGGAGTACTCTGTTCCGGTGAGATGATGGCAGTTATCGACCGCAAAGAAGCAGATTACGATACGATAGGAAGGCTGATGTCAGGTGAACACTATGAGAAATAAACTACGTTTAGAAAAAAGAGAATCAGTAAGTACGATTCGTATCGTACTTACGTCCATCCTTTTTACATTGATCGCATTTGCATTTTGTGGAATTATCATTGCATCAGTAGGGTTCAATCCGCTGGAAGTTTACGGGAAGATGCTCAATAAAGTATTCCTTTCAGGAAAAGGAATCCGCAAAATGATCAATGCCAGCCTGCCACTGATGTTCTGCGGACTTGGTGTAGCACTGACGTTTAAAATGAATCTGAATAATATCGGTGCAGAAGGACAGTATGCCATGGGAGCGATTTTCGGTGGAGCTTTTGTACTTTACGGACCAGAGATCCGTGGAATCGGAGGAGGAATCATCCTGGCAGTGATGTGTTTCCTCGGAGGAGCATTCTGGGCCTTGCTTTGTGCGATCCCGAAAGCATACTGGAATGTAAATGAGAGTATTACAACTCTGATGCTCAACTACATTGCACTGATCATCTTAAGTTACCTTGTTCTTGGCCCATGGAAAATGCCGGGACAGAATGTAGGTCAGACGAAGAGGATCCCGGTTGGACTTGAGATCCCTGAGATCAATGGAATCAGTGCCGGAATCATTCTTGGAATCGTGGCAGCGGTTGTAATCTTCCTTGCATATAAGTATACAACAGACGGATATCAGTTATCAGTGATCCGCAGCAGTCAGAACTCTGCAAGATATGCCGGAATCAATATTAAAAGAAATATCATTCTTGCACTGGTGATCAGTGGAGGACTTGCCGGACTTGCAGGCTATGTACAGTATGCGGGAGTTTCACACCGTATCATGGAGCAGATGCCGAACAATGCCGGATATACCGGAATCGTCATCGCTTATCTGAGCCGCCTGAATCCGCTGGTGATCGTGATCGTGTCAATTTTATTTGCGGGACTGCAGAACAGCAGTGCCACAGTGCAGATCATGGGTGTGCCGACGCAGATCGCGACAATGATCCAGGGAGCGGTTATGATCTTTGTGATTGCAGGAGATTTCTTCCAGCGTTATAAGATTGTTGTAAATAAGGAGGTGAAAGCATGATCGCATTAATCATTTCATTATGTTCGGGAGCAATCGTCTATGCAGTTTCCGTCATGTATGCCGGAATCGGTGAAACCTTCTCAGAGCGTGCAGGTATCATGAATCTTGGCGTTGAAGGTGTGATGCTGATGGGAGCAGTCAGTGGTTATATCACTGCGGTTCATACACAGAACCTGTTCCTTTCATTTCTGGTCGTGCTTTTGACCGGAGCCGCATTAGGTCTTGTCTTTGCATTCCTTACCGTAACGCTGCAGTCAGATCAGACTGTATGTGGTATGGCAATGCTGATCTTTGGAACAGGATTGAGTGGATTTATCGGAAAAGATGTTTCCGGTGTGGCTGCCAATCTGAAGTTTGAAAAGATTGCAATTCCTGTACTTTCTAAGATTCCTGTACTTGGAGATATTTTCTTTAAACAGAATCTTCTGACATATGCAATGTACTTTATCATTCCATTATCTATGTTCTATATTTACAGGACAAGATATGGACTGAAGCTGCGTGCGTTGGGTGAAAATCCGGCAGCACTGGACGCAGCGGGAGAAAATGTATTTGCGATGCGTTATGGTTATATCATCTTCGGATGCATGATGATGTCGATCAGCGGGGCGTGCGTTTCGCTGGCAAATACAAACTTCTGGAACAGCGGAATGACAGCCGGAAAAGGCTGGATCGCATTTGCACTGGTTGCATTTTCATCCTGGAATCCGGTCATGCTGATGTGGGGAGCATTGCTCTTCGGATTTATCAGTTGTCTCGGAAGTAATCTGCAGATTTATCTGCCGTCTGTTCCAACGGAGGTATACAGTATGCTTCCGTACATTGCAACTGTGATCGTATTTATACTTTCAACAGGAAACTTCAGAAAGAAGCATACCGCAGAGCCGGCAGCTCTTGCAAAACCTTATGATCGTGAAAGCCGGTAAAAAGATCTGAAAAGAAAAATAAAAAGATTGATAAAAACCGGAAAAAGAGGAGGACAAAATGAAAAAGAAATTACTTAGCTTATTAATGGTAACAGCCCTGACAGCAAGTCTTGTGGCAGGATGTGGATCTAACGGAGATTCAAAAGATAAATCATCCGGTTCAGACAGAGAAACCAAAGATGTATCGGAGCTGGTGATCGGTGAGATTGAATATTCCGTTATTGATGATGGCGGCTGGGCTCAGTCTATGCATGAAGGTCTTGTAAAATCCTGTGAGGATCTTGGAATCGATACAAAGACAAATCTTCTGACAATGGAAGAAATCTCAGAGGAAGATACATCCCTGATCGAGTCTACAGTGGAAGAGCTTGTAGATGAAGGTGCAGACATTATCTTCGGATGTTCTGCGGGATATTCGGCAATCCTTGCAGAGCTTCAGCAGGAATACCCGGATGTTATCTTCGCACAGCAGAGTAACGATGTTTATGATAACATCATTGAGTTCCAGATCCGTGGATATGAGGGAGATTTCCTGACAGGTTACTTATCAGCACTGATGAATGAAGGATCTAATCAGCTTGGCTTCTGTGCAAGTATGGATGAGGCATCTGTCCGTACAGCAATCAATGCTTATGCACTTGGCGCAAAATATGCAAATCCGGATGCCAAAGTTCAGGTACTCTGGGCTGACAGCTGGTATGATCTTGATGTAGAATCTCAGAATGCCAAGACACTGATCGACAATGGAATCAAATATATGGGAATGGAAGCTTCTTCACCTGCTGTTCCGCAGACCTGTGAAGAGAATGGTGCATTCTGTATCGGTTATAACGTAGATATGCAGGCATCAGCTCCGAAGGCAGTTCTTACATCTTTTGTATGGAACTGGGCTCCGATCTTTGAAGATATCATGAAAAAGACAGCAGATGGAACAATCGATATTTCAGCGAACTATTATGAAGGAGGCGAGTGTGCTGCACTGGCTCCGTTCAATAAAGATCTTGTTCCACAGGAAATCCAGGATAAAGTTGAAGCACTCCGTGAGAAGATCAACAATGGTGACGTACAGGTTTATGCCGGAGAACTGAAAGACGATCAGGGAAATGTACTTGTAAAAGACGGAGAAGTAATGTCTGATGATGATATCCTTGCACAGGACTTCTTTGTAGATAATGTCATCGGTGGAAAGAAATAATAATTCCCAGGTGGATGTTTAAGAAGAAACAGCGTCAGAATAAAAGACTGAAAAAATCAGAAAAGGTCAGAAAATCAAAAGGCAGACGGTTCGACTGGATCGTCTGCCCTTTGACTATCAGAATATGTAGAGATGCTGGTAAAGGATCCGTTCGAGATCTCTCTGAAAGAAGTCTTGGAGATTTGACTACCAGAATATGCAGAGATGCCGATAAAGGAAAGAGTCTCTGTTTTGTCGGGGATACACATCAGAGATTCAGCATGTCTTTTTAGCAAATTGTAGATATAATTCAAAAAAAATATTTTTTTTGAAAAAAATAAAAAAAGTGCTTGCATTCCTGAAAGAACTATTATATAATAGCTCTTGTCTTAAGGAAAGGACATACAACTTAAGAGAAGCGCGATTAGCTCAGTTGGTAGAGCACCTGACTCTTAATCAGGGTGTCCAGGGTTCGAACCCCTGATCGCGCACTATCAAATCACTGTTTTTAGAGGCTTAGAACTCTGGGGACGGTGATTTTTTTGTACCTGAAAATGGGGTCTTCTGGGCATCTGAGGATGTTTGAGGATGTGTGGGAGGACATTGGAAAGGCAAGTCAAGAGAATCGGAAGAAAAGGACACTGTGCCGCGAATCTGGTCGCGAGTTGGTCGCGAGCCAAACAAAAAGTACCAGATGAATTTTATGCAAAGTTTGAAGGTGATTCGTATGATGGAATTTGTATGAATTTATAAAGAATCAAATGTAATTGCTATCGGGATTCATCAGGTGGGTGGATTATTACTCACCTGATAGAGTAATATAAAAAAGTATTGTTATTGAAGATCATAGATTGAAAAAAATGGTTAAAAAAAATAAGAATATCACTGGAAAATTGTGAAAAATAACGATAAAATGGAAATCAAAGAACGGTATTACAAAAGAAAGGAGAAAGCATATGGTAGCTCGCCTGGAAATAAAGTTGGCTGCAAAAGAGCCATTAAGTAATCAGATGGCTTCAGTATTTCAAGGAGTTCTTATGGAATTACTTCCAGAAAAATATGCGGCATATTTACACGAGTCTTCGTTGCATCCATACTCTCAGCACCTGGAAATGAAAGATAAGTGTTGGTATTGGGTTATAAACTGTCTGAATCAGGAAGCAACAGAAATCATTCTTATGAATGTATTAATGAAAAAGAATTCGATTATGCTTAAGAAGCAGAAGTTAGAAGTGAAGTTTACAGAGAAAAGATATTCAGAATTAGGAGATAAGGAATTGCTTCACAATTTCTATAACGAGGAAAAAAGCAGATATCTGAATCTCCATTTTATTACACCAACAGCATTTAAACAGGCAGGAAAATATTTATTTTATCCAGATCTTCGTTGTATGTATCAGAGTTGTATGAATAAGTATGATGCAGTTATGAAAGATGAGAGTATGATTGATGAGGAGACATTGGAGCAGTTATGCGAAAATTCGAGAGTGATCCGTTATGACTTGAAAAGTGTACCATTTCATCTGGAGGGAATAAAAATACCTGCATTTATAGGAAAGATTACCATTAAGTTAACAGGAACACAGACGCTTGCAAATTTTGCTCATTTGCTACTTCAGTTTGGCACCTATTCAGGAATAGGAATTAAGACTGCTATCGGGATGGGAGCAGTTAAAATATTAGATGAGGGGAGGAGAAGAGAATGACTGAAAACCAAGTACGATTAACGATCGGTGCGTTACTTCATGATGTTGGAAAAGTAATTTATAGAACAGGAGATGGAAGAAATCACAGTGCAAGTGGAAAGGATTATTTGGAGAACGAAGTTGGAATTAAAGATAATTTAGTTCTGGAATCTATTGCATACCATCATGGATCCAATCTGAAAAATGCAAAAATTGCAGATGATTCCTATGCATATATTACATATTATGCTGATAATATCGCTGCATCTGCTGACAGAAGAGAAAAAGCGGAGGGAGAAGGCGGATTTGATAAAAAAGTACCTTTGGCAAGCGTATTTAATATATTAAATGGAAATTCTCAAAATTATCATTACAGTAGACAGATTTTGGATATTGAAAATGGAATTAATTATCCGACGGAAGAGCGGGTAGACCTGCAGGAAGATTTTTATAAGAAAATCCGGCAAAATCTTACAGATTGTCTGAAGCAGATTAATTATACGGAGGAATACTTGAACTCTCTGCTTGCAGTGCTGGAATCAAATCTTTCTTATATACCATCTTCTACATCGAAAAAGGAAATGGAAGATATATCTTTGTATGATCATATGAAAATTACTGCGGCACTGGCACAGTGTATAGAACATTATCTTGTGGAAAATCAGATAAAAAATTACAGAGAAAAGTTAATGATGAAGACTGAAAAATTATATGATGAGAAAATGTTTGTTTTATATTCTATGGATATTTCAGGTATTCAGAAATTTATTTATACGATTAATAGTGAAGGTGCATTAAGAAGTTTACGGGCAAGAAGTTTTTACCTTGAGATTATGATGGAACATATCATTGATGAATTACTGGAACAGCTTTCTTTATCAAGAGCAAATCTGATTTATTCCGGTGGAGGGCATTGCTATTTACTGGTTCCCAATACTGTTCAAAGTAAGAAGATAATTCAACGGAAGGAAGAAGAGACGAACCAATGGCTTCTTGATACTTATGGAATTGCATTATATGTCGCAGGTGGATATGCCGAATGCAGTGCCAATGATTTGAAAAATAATCCAACAGGAAGTTATTCAGAGTTATACAGAAAAGTCAGCCGGATGATATCGGAAAAGAAAAGCCATCGATATGGGAAGAAGGAACTTATCGCACTGAATACGCAGAAGACTAAAGGAGAAAGAGAATGTAAAGTATGTAGAAGAATTGCAGCAGTTTCAGAAAATGGAAAGTGTAATATTTGCAGGAATCTTGAGAAAATGTCAGGAAATATTTTATATGAAAACTTTTTTATCGTTCAAAGTGAAATACAGGAAGATGCATTACCACTTCCAGGAGAAAAATACCTGATTGCAGATAATGAGGCAGGAACAAAAAAGAGAATGGAAACAGCCTCTTATGTGAGATGTTATACAAAGAACAGGCTGTTTACTGGAAAACGTGTTGCAACAAAGCTCTGGGTAGGAGATTATACATCGCAAGATACATTTGAAGAGTTTGCTCAAAAAGCAAAAGGAATAGACCGGATTGCGGTTTTACGTGCAGATGTAGATAATTTAGGGAAGACTTTTATGAGTGGATTTGTGGACAAGAAAGGAGATGACAGATATGTGACATTGTCAAGAACTGCTACATTGTCGCGGCAGCTTTCTTTATTTTTTAAATATTATATTTCTTCTATTCTAGGTGATGGAGAAGAAACACGATTTGGGAACACAGGAAAAAGAAATATTACAATAGTATATTCTGGTGGTGATGATGTCTTTTTGGCAGGTGCATGGAATGATGTAATTGCGGCTTTTATTGATCTGCACAAGGCATTGGAGCGATTTTCGCAAGGGCAGATTAAGATATCCGGAGGCATTGAGATTTATCCGGCTAAATATCCGGTTCATGTTATGGCAGAACAAACAGCAGATCTAGAAGAAAAATCTAAATCAATAGACGGGAAAAATGCAATTACATTATTTGATGAGACAGGCACTTATACATGGGATGATTTCCTGAATCAGGTAATGAAAGAAAAATTTGAAACAGTGAATCGTTTTATGGAAATAACAAATGGATATGGCAAAGGATTCCTGTATCATTTATTGATAATCCTGCGGACTGAAGATGGAAGATTTAACAGAGCAAGATATGTTTATTATCTTTCAAGAATGGAACCAGATGAGAATAGTGATGAGAATAAAAAAGAGGCATATAAGAGATTTTCGAGAAAAATGTATGAATGGGCTGAGGATCTGAAAGACAGACGGCAGATCATAACGGCTATCTATCTATATGTATATCTGAACCGAACATCAGAAGAGGAGGAAAAGTAATGAAATTGACAGAAGAGACTTATATAAATCTGGCAGAAAAAGTTATCAATGAATTATCCAGAAGTAAAAAGATCGTGAGAGGAAGAGAGCAGCCCATTAAGCTCATTACGACTTCCAAAATACGAAATCTCCTTGCAATTATGATGGATATCAAAAATGATATTCTCGAAAGCGGAACAGAAACACTGACTCCAGAGCTTGCAGGAAGGATTCAGTATTTGAAAGTAAGGATGATATATGAAGCAGGAAGAGATGAAAGCGTAAAAGAATTTTTACGGATTTCACAGTTGATCGGTTGTGTGGATAAGAGTGGGACAAGTAGAAAAAATTATCTGCTGATCACAAGATACATGGAAGCACTGGTAGCTTTTCGTAAATTCAGAGGCGATGATGAGTAAAAATGATGATAAGCAAAAACAGGGAGGAATTACAATATGTATGCAAAAATACAGATTACAGGAACGATAGAAGCAGTTACTGGAATGCATATTGGAGGAAGTAGTGCATTTTCAGCGATCGGTGCAGTAGACTCTCCGATAATTAAAGATATTAAGACGAATAATCCAATGATACCGGGAAGCAGTTTAAAAGGAAAGATGAGAACACTTCTTGCTAAAAAATATAATTCTCAGGTCGGAGAGCCAGATGATGATGATGAAAGGATTACAAGCTTGTTTGGAAGTGCAAAAAAGAAAAATATCAAGCCGAGCAGAGTCCTTTTCTCTGATATGATTTTGGAAAACTGGGATGAATTGAAGAGGTACGGACTGACCAGCAGAACAGAGGTTAAATTTGAAAATTCGATCAAAAGAACGACTGGTGTAGCAAACCCAAGGCAGATCGAAAGAGCAGTTCGTGGTTCTAAGTTCCCGTTGGACATTATTTATGAAGTGAAAGATGAAGAAACGCTGAAAAGTGATATGCAGCTTTTAAAAGAGGGATTTCAGATGCTCCAGTATGATTACATCGGAGGTAATGGATCCAGAGGATATGGAAAAGTTAAATTTTATGATTTGGAGGCAGTTGTTGTTATAGGAAAAGTATCAGAAGAAACGATGGAAGAATGCAACAGAATATTAAGTGAAGTCTAAGGAGCGTGCAGCATGAACTATCGAATTTATAAATTAAAATTCAAAAATGGAGTTCATTTTGGAAATGGAACACTTGATGAAAGTGCAGTTACTTTTCAGGCAGATGTACTTTTTTCGGCACTTTATATAGAGGCAATCAAGCAAAACTGTGAAAAAAAATTTTATCAAATAGTGAAAAGTGGAGATTTGCGATTTTCTGATGCGTTTCCATATTTTGAAAATACGTATACAGTTCCAAAGCCAATATTGTATGTAGAACATAACATACAAACGGAGCAGGAGGACAGAAAGAAGTTTAAAAATATGACGTATATTCCTGTTGAATGGTTGGAAAAATGGTTGTCTGGTGCATTGAATCATGTAGAAGACCCAATGAAAAATCTGGGGAAAAAAGATCAGTATATAAAAGCAGCCGTTCGTGGTCAGGAAGATACACAGCTTTATCATGTAGGGATTTATCGCTTCAATGTCCAGAATGGATTGTATATTATTGCAGGTTATAATAAGGCAGATGATCTGCAGTTGTTGGAAAATCTACTTAGTGCTATTAGTTATACAGGAATAGGTGGAAAAAAAGGAAGTGGACTGGGAAGATTTGCGTGGGAGGAAGCAAAAAAAGGGACAGATTTTTTAATGAAGTATTTAAATCAGGAATCGGAAATAAAGATGTTGTTGTCAGGTGCATTCCCGCAGGAAAAAGAACTGGATCAATCATTAGAGGGCGCTTCATATTTGTTGAATAAGAGATCCGGCTATGTGGCATCAGAATTTTATGCGGAAGAATACAGGAGAAAAAGAGACTTGTATGTATTTGCAGCAGGTTCTTGTTTTAAGAATGAGTTTGAAGGCGATATATATGATGTTACTAATGGAGGAAGTCATCCGGTTTACAGATATGCAAAGCCGTTGTTTATGGGGGTGCCGAGATGAGTGAAAATTATTTGAAGCATTATGAAATGGAATTAATAATACTGTCACCGGTTTATATAGGCAGCGGAGAAAAAATTGGAAAAAAAGAATATATTTTTCTTCCATTAAAAAAGAGGGTGCTTGTTCCGGATCTTGGAAAGATGTATACGGCTCTGATGAAAAAAAGAGCAGACTGGGAGTATCAGGAATATATGTTGGAGGATACGCCAATACCATTGGGAATCTGGTTGAAAGATCATAAATTTACGATGCAGGATTATCAGTCATGGACAAAATATGAGATGAACAGTGGAGATGCACTTTTGGGAAATGGAGGTAAGCAGGGCAGAACTCATGAGATTCAATGTTTTATTAAAGATGCTTATGGAATGCCCTATATTCCCGGGAGCAGTATAAAGGGAATGATTAGATCTGCATTATTAGCATATGAAGTCAAGAAAAATCCGAAAAAATATGAAAATATAAAACAGGATATTTTATCCAATATAGGCAATAAGGCAAGTCGAACTAAATTTTTGCAAAAAGAAGATCTTGAATTAGAGACAATGGTATTTCACACTTTGAACAGAGAAGGGCAAAAAAGAGAAAACGCTGTGAACAGCATAATGGCTGGAATTATTGTGGGAGACAGTTCACCGATTGATCCAAAAAGATTAACGTTAAGTCAGAAGATTGACTATACGTTGTCAAAGACAGAAAGAACATTTCCTCTTTTGCGTGAAACTATCATGCCGGAAACGAGAGTTCTATTTGAACTTACGATTGATACGCAGATCTGTCAGTATAAAATAGAAGATATAAAGGCGGCTTTGGAATTGTTTAATGAAATTTGTTATGAGCGATTTTATTCTCATTTTGGACGAGGGGATAACCGGAAAGGAATAGTATGGATCGGTGGTGGTGTCGGCTATTTATCGAAAACGGTAATTTACAGTCTTTTTGACCGGGAAGCCGTGCAGGTGGCTCAGGGTATTTTTAAAGGAACATTATCAGAGAAAATTTTCAGACAGCATAAACATGATAAAGATCGTTCATTAGGAGTGTCTCCTCATGTATGTAAATGCACAAGATATAATAATCAATTATATGATATGGGAAAGTGCCAGTTGAGAGTATTGAAGAAAGAATAGACTTGAGGGGAGAAGAGTTAGCAAAGGAAAAAGTAATTAAAAGTGCGTTTTTGCTCCGCAGCCTATAAATCAAGGGCTGCGGGGAAATTTGGAGATTAAAAATAGCATTCACTTGGTTTGAAAATGTTTGCACCGCAAATTATAAAAATAGCCCTTGATTTATAAGGGGAATATGAGATAGGATAGAAAAAGAGAAATCCCCGTGAGGGGACGAAAACGATCATAGGTTTAACACCTGTCACATTTTCAACAATAGAAAAAGAGAAATCCCCGTGAGGGGACGAAAACGGTTGGAACATTAGCACCTAGTATGAATCACACAATAGAAAAAGAGAAATCCCCGTGAGGGGACGAAAACAATCTTTCTCGCTATATCTGTCATGCTATCTGGTATCATAGAAAAAGAGAAATCCCCGTGAGGGGACGAAAACTATGCAGACCTTAATCATTTCAAACTTTTCATGTTTATAGAAAAAGAGAAATCCCCGTGAGGGGACGAAAACTACCGCCTTGATTCTTTTTACATTTTCAATTTCCATAGAAAAAGAGAAATCCCCGTGAGGGGACGAAAACTCGAACTGACATAGCTTCGGTTCATATCCAGCTCCATAGAAAAAGAGAAATCCCCGTGAGGGGACGAAAACCATTTCTTAAAATCTCTTTCATATCTTTTAGCGTCAATAGAAAAAGAGAAATCCCCGTGAGGGGACGAAAACACATCCTATCCACTCTCCTCTCATTAGATTGACGGAAAATAGAAAAAGAGAAATCCCCGTGAGGGGACGAAAACAGTATAAAATCTGCCCTTCGCTTTCAGGAAGCTCCTATAGAAAAAGAGAAATCCCCGTGAGGGGACGAAAACCATAGATTTCAAATCGCTTCATTTCATATCCTCATAGAAAAAGAGAAATCCCCGTGAGGGGACGAAAACAGACTGGGAAGAGTTGGTAAAGCAGCTCGATCCAGATAGAAAAAGAGAAATCCCCGTGAGGGGACGAAAACGTCCATCCTCAACTATTGGTGCATTCCAGGTCACAATATAGAAAAAGAGAAATCCCCGTGAGGGGACGAAAACTTTCTTTCGCTTTTTGTATCGCCTTAGTAAGTCTTTAATAGAAAAAGAGAAATCCCCGTGAGGGGACGAAAACTTCGGAACTGCTCTTTTCTGTATAAATCCACAAATAGAAAAAGAGAAATCCCCGTGAGGGGACGAAAACCAGGCTTCTGTATATTACTAATGCGTTCATCTTGATAGAAAAAGAGAAATCCCCGTGAGGGGACGAAAACTTCTTGCCTTATCTTGTAAGACTTTGTATTTTTATTATAGAAAAAGAGAAATCCCCGTGAGGGGACGAAAACTTTAACGTGCTAACCGTCTGCTATTGAGAGGAGTTACATAGAAAAAGAGAAATCCCCGTGAGGGGACGAAAACCTTTTCCTCGTCCGACATCACATGACCCATAATGATAGAAAAAGAGAAATCCCCGTGAGGGGACGAAAACTCAGCTTTCCAAGCTGTTGCAACTCTTCTTTGCATAGAAAAAGAGAAATCCCCGTGAGGGGACGAAAACCACGCTGGCTAAAATAATCATTGTCTTTTTCATTTTATAGAAAAAGAGAAATCCCCGTGAGGGGACGAAAACTTGTGTTCGGAAGTATGATGCATTCATGCACGGAATAGAAAAAGAGAAATCCCCGTGAGGGGACGAAAACTTTTACAGATACTTTCTGATGAATTTGGGAAGATCATCATAGAAAAAGAGAAATCCCCGTGAGGGGACGAAAACCCGTTTCAGTTCCTCGTTCAGTTTTTCTACTCTGTATAGAAAAAGAGAAATCCCCGTGAGGGGACGAAAACTCAACAACAAATTGTGATAATATTATTTTTGTTTATAGAAAAAGAGAAATCCCCGTGAGGGGACGAAAACACCATGTCGGTATTTTTGTTATTACCGTGTTGTTATAGAAAAAGAGAAATCCCCGTGAGGGGACGAAAACAGTTTTTCTGGTTACTGCGTTGCTGATTTTCAATGTTCATAGAAAAAGAGAAATCCCCGTGAGGGGACGAAAACCAAGTAACCCATGTGGTGAAAAAGTAAGACTATTATAGAAAAAGAGAAATCCCCGTGAGGGGACGAAAACCGCTTTTAAAAAACTGTTTCTCAATTTCAATCTTTATAGAAAAAGAGAAATCCCCGTGAGGGGACGAAAACTTGAATGTTGTTTAGTGACTAAACTTTTGTTTTGATAGAAAAAGAGAAATCCCCGTGAGGGGACGAAAACCATTTTATTCAGAATGAAAAAATTACATATTGATATAGAAAAAGAGAAATCCCCGTGAGGGGACGAAAACAAGAATCTCAATAAGTCCATCATATGTTCTTTTATATTATAGAAAAAGAGAAATCCCCGTGAGGGGACGAAAACATAGGTCACACTTGCTATATGAGATTAACGCATAATAGAAAAAGAGAAATCCCCGTGAGGGGACGAAAACAGAGTCAGCATAGTATCAAGAGTCATCTCTTTTATAGAAAAAGAGAAATCCCCGTGAGGGGACGAAAACTCCATTATGTCTCCTGGTTGGACTTTGAGATATGCATAGAAAAAGAGAAATCCCCGTGAGGGGACGAAAACTGTACCGTTGGAATTTACGATCATTCTATTGTCAATCATAGAAAAAGAGAAATCCCCGTGAGGGGACGAAAACTGGTTAGGTGCTAAACTTTATAAGTTTTTCAGTTTCGCTATAGAAAAAGAGAAATCCCCGTGAGGGGACGAAAAGTCTAATGCACTGATATCTTGTAAGAATGTACAATATAGAAAAAGAGAAATCCCCGTGAGGGGACGAAAACTAGTCTGGGCATTTGCTAAGCTCTTTTTCCCAGTTATAGAAAAAGAGAAATCCCCGTGAGGGGATGATACTTTGAATACCAAAGATAGAGTGATGACGAGGAAAAAGAATAAGAAAGGAGGCAGATTATGAGTTATTTATATGTATCAGATCAGAGTGCAGTAATTAGTTATTCGGCCAATCGATTTCAAGTAAAGTATAAGGATGGTATGCTGAAAAGTATTCCGGCAGAAATGTTGGAAGTGATAGAAGTATTTGGAAATGTTCAGATTACAACACAATGTTTGCGGGAATGCCTGCAAAGAGGAATCAATATCATCTATTATTCGACTAAGGGAGCGTATTTTGGAAGAGTTATATCACCAGGTCATGTGAATGTCTTTCGACAGAGACGGCAGGCGGAGTTGGGAAAAGATGAAAAGTTTTGTCTTGAATTTTCTAAAAAGATTATTGATGCAAAAATACATAACCAGATAGTAGTCTTGCGTAGATATGCGAGAAATAGCAGAGAAAATATTGACAGACCGGTTGCCGAAATGAAATATATGCAGCAAAAAGTTGTAGAAATGGCAAAAAGTGTAGATCAGTTAATGGGATATGAGGGAAATGCAGCGAGGATTTATTTCAGAACGTTAGGAAAATTAATTGATCCGGAATTTGCCTTTACAGGAAGAAATAGAAGACCTCCATTAGATCCGTTTAATTCAATGTTGAGTTTGGGCTATTCAATCATTCTAAATGAAATATATGGAAAGCTTGAAGGAAAGGGGCTTAATCCATATTTCGGAATGTTGCATCAGGATCGTGAAAAGCATCCAACTCTTGCCAGTGATATGATGGAAGAATGGAGGGCTGTTCTGATAGATACAACAGTAATGGGAATATTAAATGGACATGAATTAAGTGTAGATGATTTTTATTCGGAGGAAAACAAGCTTGGAGTATTTTTGTCAGATCGGGCATTTAAAATATATTTAAAGAAATTAGAAGAAAAATTTCGTTCAGATAATAAGTATTTATCGTATGTTGATTACAGCGTAAGTTTCAGAAAAGCATTAGATCTGCAGGTAAATCAATTGGCAAAAATGATGGAGACAGGAGATCTGACATTGTATAAACCAGTGAAGATCAGGTGAGAATATGGAAAATTATTTTTGGAATACAGAAGAGCATGAAGAAAAAACGATCTATTTGTTGGTAATTTATGATATTGTAAGTAATAAGCGGAGAAATGCATTTGCTAAGACAATGAATGGATATGGATTCAGAGTACAAAAATCTGCTTTCGAGGCAATGGTGACAAAGGCACTTTACAGAAAATTGTTAAAAGAGATTCCAATGATGATTGATGCAACGGAGGATAGTGTACGGGTGTATAAACTACGAGGAACTGGTGAAGTCAGTCTATTTGGAATGAATGAACAGATAAAAAATGAAGAAGTGCTTATCATTTAAATATTAAGAATTGGGTGGAAAATTGGTTATGGAAAAAGAAAATATATTAATTGCCTGTGTAGGGATTACAGATCCGATCAGAAGTGATTATGATGGACCGATACTTCATATAACAAGATATTATCATCCGAAAAAAATATATATGATTTTAAGTTCAGAAATTGCGGAAAGAGAAAGAAAATGGAAATATAATGAGGAAGCAGTTCATTTACTGGTGCCGAAATGTGAAATTATTAAGATTGAAACCGGAATAGAGGATCCACATAGTTATGATAGTCTGGCAACAGAATTCAGGACAATTTGTGAGCAGGTAAAATATGAAAATCCAGGCAAAAGAATTCTTTTAAATATTACATCAGGAACACCACAGATGGAAACGACCCTTGCGATGATTGGCATGGGTGAGCCTGAGATATATACATTGATTCAGGTTACGACACCGGAGAAAAAATCGAATCATAATCAAGCATTTAATCCAGAAAAAGATGATTTGAATGAATGGTTTGAGGGAGATCTCGATAATATAGGAACAGAGCCAAATCGATGTCTCACTCCGCAGCTCTATAATTTTCGGACGCCGGTTATTCAATTTCAAATTCGCTCATTGATTGAAAATTATGACTATAATGGAGCGTTAATGCTATATAAATTAAATCAAGACATTTTACCAGAAAAATTGGGTATACTTTTATGTCATGGTGAAAAACGGTTATGTCTTGAATCTGAAGAAGCAATTAAAGAGGCGAGAAAGTGTGGTCTGGTTAAAAATTTATTTTTGAACGGAAGAAGAGATATTGCAGAACTTGTTGATTATTTTAATAGTATGCATGTGAAAGAAAAGCGTGGAGAACTAAATGATTTTGTTATGCGATTGGAAGTGTTGGCAGAATATTTGGGATTATTTATTTTAGAGAAGAAAATGAAGATTTCTGTAGATCAGATTTCTTCGGTAAGGTCAAAAAGGAAAAATGCGACCAGGTTTCTGAATGAACAAAAATGCAAAGAATGTATGCCGGGAATTGAAGAGTATTTTGTGCAAAAATATTTCTTTGAGGAAGAAAAAAACAGATCTTTTCGCTGGGGAAATGCATTGAACAGTCGGGCAGTTGTTAATCTTGTCGGCTATCAAAGTGAAAAAAAGGAAATTTATAAAAAGTATGCAATTCATGTGGATGAGATGCGAAAATGGCTTTCGTTATGTGCACGTTTAAGAAATCCTGCAGCACATACGATTGTTGCAATTACAGATGAAATGTTTAAAAAAGAGTATGGTGGAAAATCAGCAGATGTTTTATGTGCGAATATAAGAAAAGTGATGATGGCAGTATTTGAAAAAGAAGTACCAAAAGAAAGTTTTGAAGTATTTGATATTTTAAATAAGATGTGTGTAGATTGTATGAGGAAAGTATAAAAAATTTATAGAATGAATGCTGTAAGAGCAAGGAGAAAAATTATGTATTTTGTACCGGATGGCACGAAAGAGTGCGGTTATTATGAATGTAAAAAGTGTGGTTATCGTTTTCTGTCTTTGCAGACGATGAAAAAGATTGCGTGTCCTGATTGTGAGTCAGAGATTGATTATGAAATCGGACCGGATGAATCAATGGAAAATGTCATTGATACAGCAGAATTGCTGGAGAAGATCGAAGGAGAAGAAGAGGTTGAAAAGATGGATACCCTTTTAAGCCTTGCGATCACCGGAGGGGATGAAAGCTGGATTTAAACTCTCATGTTACATTAGAGTTCCTGATGAGTTATACATAAGCTAAAAAGAGTATGAGGATTTTCAGGAGGCAGAAATGGACGAAAAAAGGACAGGGTATATCAGCATCGGAGAGATGGCGAAGATGAACCGGACAACTGTGCCGACATTGAGGCTGTATGACTCAATGAAGCTGCTTACCCCATGTTATGTGGATGAAAAGACGCATTATCGGTATTATGATATCAAGCAGAATGCCAGATTGGACATGATTCAGTATATGAAAGAGCTGGGAATAGAATTAAAAGAGATTAAGAGTATCCTTGACCGGAAAGATCTGGATCTGATAGAAGATGTACTGATGCAGAAAAGAGAGCAGACACTGCAGGAGATGGAGGAGCTGAAATTTAAAATGGAGGCGATCGACCGGACTGTGGCATCGATCAAGCGTTACAAAAAATCCCCTGCAAGTGGAACTATTACGTTGGAGTACATTCCGGATCGTACCATTTATTCCATGACGGTGGATAAGAATTTTTATGATTACAATATTGATACATACGAACTGATTCTGAAGCAACTGAAAAATAAGCTGATGGAATGCGATATTCCACAGGTCTACTATTGTAATGCGGGAACGTTGATGAGCCGGAGAAGGTTTGAAGAGCAGATTTTTTATTCTAATGAGATTTTTATTTTCGTAGATGATAATTTTCCGCTTCAGGACAGGGTACAGAAGATTGAAAATGGAATGTATGCATGTATTTATACGGAAGATTTTGATGAAGAACAGGAGTGTGCTGCAAGGCTGTTGGAATATTGTAAAAAGAACCACTATGAAATCTGTGGAGATTATATCTGTGAAGAGATCATGGAAATGCATATTTTTAATGAACGGAAAAGAGCCATGTATTTGCGGCTCCAGATTCCTGTAAAAATGAACAAATAATTTGTCGGATTTCTGTGACAAAAGATGATTGACTCTCAAGTTACTTCAGACTTTATACTGAACTTAGATAAAAATTTAACAAATGAAAAGGAAGATAAAAGGAATTTGTTAAGACAGAAACTGGTATTTCGGTACTGCTTGATCCGGTGTCTGTCAGGGCGATGAAAGCAGTACAGAGAGGAAGGTCAGTATGGAGAAAATTAAAGTAATTCAGTATGGATGCGGCAAGATGAGTAAGTATACATTACGTTATCTTTATGAAACCGGATGCCAGATTGTTGGTGCGATTGACTGTAATCCTGCAATCGTTGGAATGGACATTGGTGATTATGCAGGGCTGGGTGTAAAGACCGGAATCTTGATAAGTGATAATGCCGATGAAGTTCTGGACAATACAGATGCAGACATTGCAGTTGTTACTTTATTTAGTCTTGTAAGTGAATGTTTCCCTCACTATATGAAGTGCCTGAGCAGAGGAATCAGCGTTATCACAACTTGTGAGGAGGCAACTTACTGTTGGACGACAGATCCTGTCAGAGCGAATATTCTGGATGTGACGGCGAAAGAGAATGGCTGTACATTTGTCGGAAGTGGTATGGAAGATATTTTCTGGGTAAATATGGTTGGCATGGTAGCCGGTGGATGCCATAAGATCGAGAAGATTGAAGGTGCAGTAAGTTATAATGTAGAGGATTATGGACTGGCACTTGCCAAAGCACATGGTGTAGGTCTGACGCCGGAAGAGTTTGAAAAGCAGATTGCACATCCGGAAGAGATAGAGCCATCTTATGTATGGAATTCCAATGAGGCACTTGCTTCAAAGATGGGATGGACGATCAAGAGCCAGACGCAGAAATGCGTGCCATATTTTCATGATACAGATCTGTATTCATCTACTTTGGATGCGACGATTCCAAAGGGAAATTGTATCGGTATGGCAGCAGTTGTTACAACGGAGACATTCCAGGGACCGGTCATCGAGACGCAGTGTATCGGAAAGGTGTACGGAGCAGACGATGGAGATATGTGTGACTGGAAGATTACGGGAGAACCGGACACAGAGTTTCATGTTGTAAAACCGGCAACAGTGGAACATACCTGTGCAACGATCGTTAACAGAATCCCGGCAGTGCTTCTTGCTCCGGCAGGATTGGTAACGTTGGATCAACTGGAAGAAATTGCATATCCGACATATCCGATGGAATTTTATCTGTAGTTCTATACAGACCGTATTCTATAGATGAAAAGAATAGAAAGAAAATAAGGTTCAAAATGAGATCCTGCTTTTTTAAGCAGGGTCTTTTTGCTACCTATTGCGAGATTCCTGCATAATATGTAAGTAAATATAAAGTGATGCAGGGAAATTCTTTATTAATACAGGATCCCTTCTGCGTGGTGAAATTTATAAAATCAATAATCATGCAGAAGGGAATTTTATTGTACAGCATTTGTTGTAAAATAAGGATGGAAACAGCAGAATGGTGGCAGGAATCTTTTCACGGTTGATAAAAAAGAGGCGTTCATGATAAAATGAAAAAGTGGTGATAAGATTTTGAACGATTTACTTTCAGGGGTTTTATTACCTTTTTTTAGTAGGTGGAAATAAAAATAGATAAAAAAAGAGCCTGTATAACAGGCTCATCCACACTCTGTGGGTCACATATGTGACGATTTGAAAAAATTCTTATTTGAACTTATGATGTAAATTAGTATGGTACTAACACAACCTTAGTATAAGAGTGAAAAAGATAAATGTCAATAGTTAGATTAAAGAAAAGAGTGCAAAGAAAAAGAAGCCAAAGAAAAGAAAGAAAAAGGAACGAAGGAGGATGTTTATGGGAAAAGGGTATTATGTAGGGCTTGATATGGGAACTGGATCTGTTGGATGGGCTGTAACGGATGAAAGCTATCAGATTCTCAGACGTCATGGAAAAGCAATGTGGGGTGTAAGACTTTTTGAAAGTGCTAAGACTGCGGAAGAGCGGAGAATGTTCAGAACAGGAAGGAGAAGACTGGACAGACGGGGATGGAGGATCGAGATTTTGCAGGAGATTTTTGCAGAAGAGATCAGCCGGGTTGATCCTGGATTTTTTCTGAGAATGAAAGAGAGTAAATATTATCCGGAAGATAAAAGAGATATAGAGGGAAATTGCCCGGAACTTCCGTATACGCTTTTTGTGGACAAGACTTTTACGGATAAGGATTTTCATAAAAAGTATCCGACAATTTATCATTTAAGAAAGATGCTGATGGAGACGGAAGATACTTTGGATATACGACTTGTGTATCTGGCACTGCATCATATGATGAAGCATCGGGGACATTTTCTTCTTTCCGGTGATATCAGTCAGGTCACGAAATTTAAAAATACATTCAATCAGTTTATTGAGAATATCAGAAATGAAGAGATGGATTTTGAAATTGAACTGGATGAAAGTGCGGTTCAGATGATTGAGGAAACGTTAAAAGATAAAAATCTTACCCGTTCAGCAAAAAAGTCGAAACTGGTAAAAGGATTAAATGCAAAAAATGTCCGGGATAAAGCGTTTTTGACATTACTTTCAGGTGGAACAGTAAAACTGAGTGATCTGTTTGGAATGGAAGAACTGAATGAAGGAGAGAGGCCAAAGATTTCTTTTGCGGATAATGGATATGAGGAATATGCGGCTGTCGTTGAAATGGAACTTGGTGAGCTGTACTATATCGTGGAGTCTGCAAAAGCCGTGTATGACTGGGCGATTCTTTCAGATATTTTGGGAGGAAGTACGTCTATTTCTGATGCGAAAGTCAGAGCGTATGAAAAGCACAAAGCAGATCTGAAGTATTTGAAAGCTGTCGTAAAAGAGTATTTTCCGAAAGAAGTTTATAATGCTGTATTTGTGGAAAGTTCGGATAAGTTGAACAATTATCCGGCGTATATTGGCATGACGAAGAAGAAGGGAAAAAAGGTATCGCTTGAGGGGAAACGGTGCAGCAGGGAAGAATTTATGGATTTCTTGAAAAAGAATATTGTTGTAAAGCTGCCGGATGAAGAAGCTAAAATGTATCTGCAAAGTGAGCTTGAAAAGGATTCTTTTCTGCCAAAGCAGGTAAATAAGGATAATGGTGTTATTCCGTACCAGGTGCATAAATATGAACTGAAGAAGATTTTAGATAATCTGGGCGATAAGATTCCATTTTTAAAAGAAAGTGCAGAAAAAATAGAAAAATTATTTAGTTTCAGGATTCCATATTATGTGGGACCACTTAGGACAGGCAATGGAGAAAATTCCAAATTTGCGTGGGCAGAGCGAAAAAGTACTGAGAAAATCTATCCGTGGAATTTTGAAAATGTAATTGATGTGGAGCAGAGTGCAGAAAATTTTATCCGTCGTATGACGAATAAATGCACTTATCTGATCGGAGAAGATGTATTGCCGAAAGATTCATTGCTTTACAGTAAATTTATGGTTCTGAACGAGTTAAATAATCTTCGGCTGGATGGACAGAAAATATCTGTAGAATTGAAGCAGAAGATTTATAGAGACGTTTTTTGCAGAAGCCGTAAAGTGACTTAGAAAAAACTGAAATCTTATCTGATCAGAGAGGGAATCGCCGGGAAAAATGTAGAACTGACGGGGATAGATGGAGATTTTAAAGGCTCATTGACAGCGTATCATGATTTTAAAGAAAAGCTGACAGATGTGGAACTTACGCAGAAAGAAAAAGAAGAGATCATATTAAATATTGTGCTGTTTGGTGATGATAAGAAGCTTTTAAAGCAAAGACTAAAGAAAAAATTTCCGCAACTTACCGAAAAGCAGATTAATACAGTCACTGCACTTTCATATAAAGGATGGGGAAGATTGTCAAAAAAACTATTGGAAGAAGTGACTGTGCCTGCACCGGAAACTGGAGAGGTATGGAATATCATAACGGCATTGTGGGAGACGAATGATAATTTCATGCAACTGTTGAGCAAAGAATATCAATTTTCCGACAGGATAGAGGAGTTTAATGAGGAAAAGGCGGATCCGGAAGTGTCGTATCAGACAATAGAAGATCTGTATGTTTCACCTGCTGTGAAAAGACAGATCTGGCAGACATTACAGATCATTCAGGAAATTGAAAAAGTTATGGGAGAAAAGCCAAAAAGAGTCTTTGTTGAGATGGCAAGAGAAAAGCAGGAAAATAAGAGGACGGAATCAAGAAAAAAGATGCTGTCAGATCTGTACAAAAAATGTAAAAAGGAAGAGCCGGAATGGATAGAAGCTTTATGTACAAGTCTTGAGAAGCATGAAGAACACCAGTTAAGAAGTGATAAATTATATTTATATTATACACAGAAAGGCAGATGTATGTATTCCGGTGAGCCGATCGATCTGGAAGATTTATGGGATAATACAAAGTATGATATTGATCATATTTACCCACAGTCTAAAACGATGGATGATAGTCTGAAGAATCGGGTACTGGTAAAAAAAGAATACAATGCGAAAAAATCAGATACTTATCCGATCGCAGCAGACATTCAAAAGAAAATGATGCCATTTTGGAAATCCCTTTTGACAGGAGGATTTATTCCAAAAGAAAAATATGACCGCCTGATTCGGAATAATCCTCTGGATGCCAATGAACTGGCAGGATTTATTGAGCGTCAGATCGTTGAAACGCGACAGAGTACAAAAGCTGTTGCTGAAATTTTAAAGAAAATTCTTCCTGATACGGAAATTGTTTATGTGAAGGCAAAGACAGTTTCAAAATTCAGGCAGGATTTTGATTTTATTAAAGTGAGGGACATGAATGATCTTCATCATGCAAAAGATGCTTACCTGAATATTGTTGTAGGAAATGTTTATTTTGTAAAATTCACAAAAAATGCAGGCTGGTTTGTGAAAGAGAATCCGGGGCGAACATATAATCTTGAAAAAATGTTTATATGGGATGTCGCGAGAGATGGAGAAATCGCCTGGAAAGCGGGAAAGAGTGGCTCTATTGTTCAGGTCAGAGCCATGATGGAGAAGAATCATATTCTTGTGACGCGTCGATCCTATGAAGTAAAAGGTGGATTATTTGATCAGCAGATTCTGAAAAAAGGAAAGGGGCAGGTGCCGGTCAAAGAAAGTGATGAACGATTGCGGGATATCGGAAAATACGGAGGATATAATAAGGCAGCAGGAGCTTATTTTATGCTTGTAAGCTCAAAAGATAAGAAAGGAAAAGAGCAGAGAACGATTGAGTTCGTACCAATTTATCTAAAAGACAGAGTGGAAAAAGATATGGAAAGTGCCAGAAACTATCTGATGGAAGAACGTGGATTGAGAGAGCCGAAAATACTGATCAAAAAGATTAAAATTGATACTTTATTTAAAGTCGATGGATTTTATATGTGGCTTTCTGGAAGAACTAGTAATCAGTTGATTTTTAAAGGTGCAAATCAACTGATTTTATCAAAAGAGGATATGAAAACTTTAAAAAAAGTAGTGAAATATATTCAGAGACAGAAAGAAGATAAGAATGTAAAGATCAGTGTGCGTGATGGAATAACAGAAGAAGAGTTGCTAAAGCTTTATGAGACATTTTTAGATAAGATCCGGCACAGTATTTATGGGGTGCGACTCTCTTCACAGGAAAAAACGCTGGTCAATGGAAAAGAGAAATTTATTGATCTCTCCGTTGAAGCAAAGTGTCAGGTGTTGTATGAAATTCTGCATTTATTCCAGTGTCAGAGTGGAGCATCAAATCTGAAAATGATCGGAGGTCCGGCAAGTGCAGGAATCCTGGTCATGAATAATAATATCAGTAAATGTAAAAATATTTCTATTGTCAATCAGTCTCCTACAGGAATTTATGAAAAAGAGATTGATCTTTTAAGAGTATGAGCTGGCGGACGATCGTCATTACCAAAAGAGCTAAATTAGATTTACAACTTGGATTTATGGTGGTGAGAGGGGAACATACGACGAAAGTAGCGTTGAATGAGATTGCTGTAGTATTGATAGAATCTACAGCAGTCTCGCTCACGACCAGTCTGTTGGCAGAACTGACGAAAAGAAAGGTTAAAGTTATCTTTTGTGATGAAAAAAGAAATCCGTCATCAGAACTGGTCAGCTATTATGGAAGTCATGATACCAGTAATAAGATTCGTAAGCAGATTGCGTGGAGACAAAATACAAAAGAAGCTGTCTGGACGGAAATTGTATTTGAAAAAATCAGAAAGCAAAAAGAATTATTAGAATTATTGGGAAAGGAAGAAGCTGAGCTTCTGTCATCTTATTTACAGCAGATCGCATGGAATGATGAAACCAACAGGGAAGGACATGCCGCAAAAGTATATTTTAATGCATTATTCGGGCTTGATTTCACCAGAACAGAGGATAATCTTATCAATGCAGCTTTGAATTATGGATATTCAATTATTTTATCGTCCTTTACAAGGGAAATTGTAGCAAATGGATATATAACTCAACTGGGACTTTTTCATGATAATATGTTTAATCAGTTTAATCTGGCTTCAGATCTGATGGAACCGTTCAGACCGCTAGTGGATAAATGTGTTCTGGGAATGAAACTGGAGCAGTTTGAACATGAAGAAAAAATGTGGCTGGTTGATATCCTGAATCAGGAAGTACAGATTGACGGAAAAATCCAGTATGTGAGTAATGCAATAAAAATTTATTGCAAAAGTGTATTTGACGCATTGAATGAGGATGACAGTGCATTGGTTCGATTTTATAAAATTGAGTTATAGATTTATGAGGGTATTAGTATTTTTTGATCTTCCGGTAATAACGGGTGAAAATAAAAGAGCCTATAGAAAATTCAGAAAATATCTTCTAAAGAATGGATTTCTTATGCTGCAGGAATCAGTGTACTGTAAACTTGCATTAAATGGAACTGCAGTTAAGGCGATTGTAGATAATGTCCATAAGAACAAACCGGAAGAAGGTTTGATCCAGCTGCTGACGGTAACTGAAAAGCAGTATGCAAAGATGGATATTGTAATAGGTGAGACAAAAAGTGAAGTATTAGATACAGATGAAAGGCTGGTGATTCTATGAAGCTGGTACATATCAACCTGAATGAAGGTATTCTTGTCGATGCAATTAATTGCACAGAATGGGTAATAGAATCACCCGAATACTTTTCAGAATATGTAATGGAATTAGCAGGGCAGGTGGAAGGAAAAGAAGGCAGATTCGTATTATCAGATAATGAAAAAGAAGTTGATATTTCTAAAAATGTAGAGCTGATCTTTAATATTTTTGCATTAGATATAAATGAAAGAAAACTGATCAGCAAACTTTATATGGAATTGGAAAAGCTTACTGCGGACGAACGATTCTATGTGAAAACCCAGGAAATGAAGCAATATCTGCAAGAGTATTTATTACAGCTTGAACAGGAGACAGACTATATCCTTGATCTTGCGGATGAAATAGATTTTGCCTCATTATTTAAAGCTTTTGGTATTAAATATGAGGTACTGGAAGAAAACTTCTTAGAACGTCTTGTGAGATATATGCGAATAGTGGAACGATTATTAAAGAAAAAGCTTTTTGTATTTGTTAATTTGCGAAGTTATTTATCAAATCAGCAGATTGATGAATTAATAAAAGAAGCGACGTATCAGGAAATTCAGCTTTTATTGATTGAAACCTGTGCGAGAGATTGCATTGAGGGTGTAACAAGGTATATTATAGATAAAGATGGATGTGAAATATAACATCCTAACAGTTTGAGTACCTGTATTTTATGCGAATGATGGCATTTCATTTTTGAATTTGAGGTTTGAGAATGATGTAAAAATGTATGGTACTCAAACGCAGCTGATGAGTTTACTTTTCCAAACCCTGTTTGAGAATGATGTAAAAATGTATGGTACTCAAACTCATTCCAGTTGGCGGCAGTTACAGCTGACGTTTGAGAATGATGTAAAAATGTATGGTACTCAAACAATGGTGAACTTCCTTGGGGATGGATATATGTTTGAGAATGATGTAAAAATGTATGGTACTCAAACGTAACCGGAGAGATACAGGCAGCAGAGATTGTTTGAGAATGATGTAAAAATGTATGGTACTCAAACGACTTTTTGCTCCCATCGGACTTACAATCAGTTTGAGAATGATGTAAAAATGTATGGTACTCAAACAATGGATATATTTCTAGAGTTTACACTTCAGTTTGAGAATGATGTAAAAATGTATGGTACTCAAACCTGGATCTTTCTTGTGTCGTCCTTTGCCGGTTTGAGAATGATGTAAAAATGTATGGTACTCAAACATTAAAAAGTTCCGGGTAGCGTTCTTTAGGTTTGAGAATGATGTAAAAATGTATGGTACTCAAACCACATCAGGCGGCTATAGAAACTTGGCGATGGTTTGAGAATGATGTAAAAATGTATGGTACTCAAACGGATAAAAATGAACTCACAGCGATGACGGCGTTTGAGAATGATGTAAAAATGTATGGTACTCAAACTGAGTGTGAAGAGGACACTGAACTGACAAAGTTTGAGAATGATGTAAAAATGTATGGTACTCAAACCCCAGTCAGTGCGGGATGATGCCGTTTCCGGTTTGAGAATGATGTAAAAATGTATGGTACTCAAACTAAGCACAGGGAAATCATCAAAGATTCTTATACATGGAACTTCAAAAACGTGGCATATTCCGCATGATGCATGGAAAATTATAAAAGAAAATCATTACGAGTGGACAGCTCATTCCCATCCGACAATGACGAAAATAATTGCGTCACCGGAAGATCGAGAGACGTTAAAGCTATTTACCTGGCAAGAAAAAAGTATTATAATAGATTTGAAAGGTAATACAAAAGAGTTTACTGCAAGCACCCAGGATTGGATCAATGAGATATTAGGAGTGACAGGTTATGATAAGCGAGAAAAAGGCAACGAATATAGCTGGCCAAAGGCTGATTGAAAAATATGGACGTGCTTATGTTGAAAAATACAAGAACCATATTGGAATTATGTGGGAGAAAAAGTGTGGAAAATTAATAGTTGATTTTGACAAATACCATAAAGAAATAAATTCAGTGCCAGTAACTGATACAAGTGATGGGATTACGGTGAATGAAGACAATTTCCCGGATAGGATATTAACGGTCGAGGTAGATTTAAGAGATGGAAAATCCAAAATAATTAAAGAGTGATACCACTGCTCAAAAATGGTCGGTGGTATTTTTATACTCTTTTTTAGGAGGTGATGCAGTTTGATTGCGGTAAATATTACACCGCTTGGCCTGACGGTAGATGGCCATGCAGGATATGCGTTTGAGAATGATGTAAAAATGTATGGTACTCAAACGTGGCTGAACAGATTGATGAATATGAAAATGTTTGAGAATGATGTAAAAATGTATGGTAGTTAAAAATGGAAGAAATTTCTAAGTTTTAACTTGTTGTAGCATTTTTGCTGGGAGAGATAATGAATATGGAACTATTTGACGACTATTTCAAAAGAGATTATTGTAATTATATTGAAAGATTTCTCTGTTTGAAAATGAAGGAGTTAGTTCTTTTAAGGCAAGAAATAATTGATAACTCATTTATGCAAGAAATAGAGAAAAAAATTTCTTTAGATGTTATGAAATATGTTGATCATGTTGATAACGAGCTGGAACAGGGCTGTCGATCAATAGATTTTATTTATAGGGAATGGCTTGGGGAAATTGCGGGTATATGCAAGGTTATGGATTATAAAATGATTTGCTGCAGCAGATATGCGAGTGAAATGAACCGTGTTAACTGGAAACCAGTAAAAGAAATAATAAAAAAAGAAATAGCGCATAATCCATATCTAGGCTATAAAGAACTTGTGACTAAGGATTTATCATTGGATATAGAAATTGAACTGGAGTATTTAATAGAATCAGAACAATTGATAAGAAGAAAACCAAATCATAAAAACCCCAGATATAGATGGGAAGCAAGAATAAAATAATACAAGAGAATACGAATAAATAAGTTCACAGGAGAAAAGTCATGGTTAGAAATATTATAAAGGGCAAAAAGATTTTTGGGAGAAAAGCAAAACCGGCAACGGAAGCAGACCAGGAAATTGTAACAGATCTTTTAGATACATTGCGTGCCAATCGAGAAATATGCGTTGGAATGGCGGCAAATATGATCGGCATTAATAAATCGATCATTGCTGTGGCAGTGGGACCATTTCAGTTTGCAATGATTAATCCTGTGATAACTAAGATGTCAGGAGAATATAAGACAGAAGAAGGATGCCTTTCTTTGGAGGGAACCAGATTATGCACAAGATATGAAGAAATAGAGGTAGATTATCTGGACAGCAATTTTCAATTCTGTCATGGAAAGTATAGTGGCTGGACAGCACAGATCATACAGCATGAGATTGACCATTGTAAGGGGATTGTGATTTAATGTTAAAATACTATTATTTTGTAGAAGTCTTAAAATAAATTGAATTGTGAGGAAAAAATGGATTTTAAATATTGCAAATTAGAAATTTTTATACCGGAAGAAAATTTCCCGGAACTTCAGAAGGCTTTGCAGTCCGTAGATGCAGGGCATATAGGAAATTATGACTCATGTGTGTCCTGTTTAAGGCTTACCAGTTATTGGAGACCATTAGAAGGGACTGCTCCATATATAGGAAAAGCCGGGGAGATTAGTTGTGAACCGGAAATAAAAGCAGAGGTAACAGTATTTAAAGAAAAAGTGGATGAGACAATTGAGGTGGTCAAAAAAGTTCATCCGTATGAAGAACCGGTTATAAATGTAATTCCGATTTGGCGGACAAGTTTTTAAAAAAAGAAATAGACAATTAAAATGACCAACAGTCAAGAACATATTGACTGTTGGTCATTTTTACTGTATAGTGCTTTTAAGAGAGAAAATGACTAATAGTCATAAAGGGAGGAGCTTGTGAAATGGTTAAATTTGGAAAGAAAGTGGTGAAGTTTCGTATACCGATTATTATCATCAGTATTTTACTGTTGATACCGGCAGCTCTGGGATATATTAATACCAGAGTAAATTACGATGTATTGACATATTTGCCGGAAGATATTGAAACGATGCAGGGACAGGATATTCTGGTAAAGGATTTTGGAACAGGAGCATTTTCGATGTTCATAGTGGATGGGATGGAGGATAAAGATGTCTCGGCACTGAAGGCAAAGATAGAGAATGTCGATCATGTCAGCAAGGTCTTATGGTATGATTCACTGGCAGATATAAGTATGCCAAAAAGTATGCTCCCTGAAAAGGTGTATGAAGTATTCAATTCAGATACTGGTACAATGATGGCAATCTTTTTTGATGAAGGAACTTCGTCGGATGGAACAATGGGGGCAATCGGGGAAATCCGTGAACTGGCAGGAAAGCAGTGTTTCCTGAGCGGAATGTCTGCGATTGTTACGGATACAAAAAATCTGGCAGAAAAAGAAACTCCGGTCTATGTACTGATAGCAGTTCTTTTGGCGATATTGGTATTAGGTATTACCATGGAATCATTTTTCGTTCCGTTACTTTTTATGCTTAGTATTGGTATGGCGATCGTATATAATCTTGGCAGCAACTATTTTCTGGGAGAGATTTCATATATTACCAAAGCACTGGCAGCGGTGTTACAGTTGGGTGTGACATTGGATTATTCTATTTTCCTGATGCACAGTTATGAAGAGCAGCAAATCCGGTACAATGGGGATAAAGAAAGAGCGATGGCACATGCGATTTCGCAGACATTTTCTTCAGTTATCGGAAGTTCGGTTACGACGGTAGCAGGATTTATTGCATTGTGTTTTATGACATTTACTCTGGGAATGGATATCGGAGTGGTCATGGTGAAAGGTGTTATTTTTGGAGTGTTGGCGTGCGTTACCATTTTGCCGTCCATGATTTTGTGCTGTGATAAGCTCATTGTTAAGACGAAGCATAAGCCGTTTTTGCCGGATATCGGGAAGCTTTCGGATAAAGTTACAAAAAGATATCTCGTATATGTAGTGATCTTCCTGGTGCTTTTATTCCCGGCGATTTATGGAAATAATCATACCTCTGTTTATTATAATCTGGATGAGACACTCCCGAAGGATCTTCCGAGCATTATTGCAAATGAAAAGCTGAAGGAAGATTATGATATGAATACAACGCATATGATTCTTGTTGACAGCTCTACAGAATCAGCGGATGTAGCAAAAATGCTGAATAAAATGGAAAAAGTGGATGGTGTAAAATGGGCATTGGGATTAGATTCCATGATCGGTCCGGCTATTCCGCAGAGTATGATTCCTGAGTCTGTCACAGGAATGTTGAAAAATGATAAGTATCAGCTTGTACTTGTCAATTCAGAATATAAAGTAGCGACAGATGAAATCAATGCACAGATTAAAGAGCTGAATAAGATTCTTCATACATATGATAAAGGTGGAATGTTGATCGGCGAAGGACCGCTGACTGCTGATCTGATCGATATAACGGATACAGACTTTAAGACGGTAAGTGCTGTATCGATTGGAATTATATTTGTTATCATTTTACTCTTATTTAAATCAGTATCATTGCCGTTTATTTTAGTAGGTGTTATTGAATTTGCAATTTTTGTCAATATGGGGATCCCATATTATACGGGAACGAAACTCCCATTTGTTGCATCTATTGTAATCGGTACGATCCAGCTTGGCTCGACGGTTGACTATGCTATTTTGATGACAACAAGATATAAAAGAGAAAGAAATCATGGAGCAGATAAATATAATGCGATCACGACAGCACATCGTGCATCTGCTCAGTCGATCATGGTCAGTGCATTAAGCTTTTTTGCTGCAACGATCGGTGTAGGTCTTTATTCCAATATTGATATGATCAGTTCCCTGTGTATCCTGATGGCGAGAGGTGCATTGATCAGTATGGTAGTGGTTATTTTTGTATTGCCATCGATGTTTATGGTATTTGATAAAATCATAGTAAAGACAAGTAAAGGATTTTTACCGAAAGAAGGATGATTCAGTTCTTTTAGAGATCATATAAAATGAAAAGAGCAACCCTGACTGCAAAAAAATAAGGTGATTTGCAGTCAGGGATTTTTTTGGTTATCAGAAATACGACAAAAATCCAAAAGCTCTTTTTTATTATGGAAATTTATGAAATATATATAAATTTGTGGAATCTAAATATTTCCACTTGAAAAAAGAACATACGTTCTATATAATGATATATAAGATGATGCAGATTAGAGTTTTTGGATCACCAGGGAGCTGGCAAAGGGGATTTAGAGGATCAGATGTTGATACGATGCACATTCGGGGAGGAACTGTGGGATGAAAGAGAAAGAGAGAACTTATATTGCGATTGATCTGAAGTCATTTTATGCATCCGTGGAGTGTGCAGAGAGGGGCTTGGATCCACTGACGACAAATCTTGTAGTGGCAGATACATCCCGTACTGCGAAGACAATCTGTCTTGCAGTGTCTCCCTCTTTGAAAGCATATGGGATTCCGGGGAGAGCAAGACTTTTTGAAGTGGAGCAGAAAGTCCGGGAAGTGAATATAGAGCGGAGGCAGAAGATTCAGAAAAGAGAGTTCACGGGAGAATCGACAGATGAAAGGGAACTGGCGGAGAATCCGGAGCTGGAGTTGCAATATATTGCAGCTACACCGAGGATGGCTTTGTATATAGAATACAGCGTCAGAATTTACAGGATTTATCTGAAGTATGTTGCACCGGAAGACATTCATGTGTATTCTATTGATGAGGTATTTATTGATGCAACTGCCTATCTGAGAACTTATGGGATGACAGCGAAAGAACTGGCTGCGAAGATGATCCGGGACGTGCTGGAGCAGACCGGGATTACGGCTGCTGCGGGGATTGGTACGAATCTGTATTTATGTAAGATTGCGATGGATATTATGGCGAAGCGGGTACAGCCGGATAAGAATGGTGTGAGGATTGCCTCGCTGGATGAACTGAGTTATCGAAAGCAGTTATGGGATCATCGTCCACTGACAGATTTTTGGAGAGTCGGAAGAGGCTATATGAAAAAGCTGGAAGAGAACGGTCTTTATACGATGGGAGATATTGCGAGGTGTTCCGTGGGAACCCCGGAAGATTTTTATAATGAAGCTCTTCTTTATCGGCTTTTTGGAGTGAATGCAGAACTGCTGATCGATCATGCATGGGGATGGGAGTCATGCACAATGCAAGAGATAAAAAAGTATAAGCCCTCTGCGAACAGTTTGGGTTCAGGTCAGGTGCTGCAGTGTCCGTATCCTTATGAGAAGGCACTGTTGGTTGTCAGAGAAATGGCAGACCAGCTTGCACTGGAACTGGTGGACAAAGAACTGGTGACAGATCAGGTTGTACTTACGGTTGGATATGATATTGAAAATCTGAGAGATCCGTCTATACGTGGCAGATATCATGGCGAAGTAAAAAAAGATTATTATGGCAGGATGGTACCGAAGCATGCACATGGGACAGCCAACCTGCCGACAGCAACTTCCTCTACAAAGGAGATTCTTGAGGCAGTTACCGGACTGTATGAAGAAATTGTAAATCCACTTTTATTTGTGCGACGGATTTCACTTACTGCCAATAAGGTGGTCCGTGAAAAAGATGTTACTGTGGGTCAGAGTTTTGAACAGTTGGATCTGTTTACGGATTATGCAGCACTGGAAGTAAAGAAAAAAGAAGTGCAGGAAGAGAGAAACCGGGAAAAAAGTGTTCAGAAAGCGGTTTTGGATATAAAAAAGAAGTACGGGAAGAATGCGGTATTAAAAGGAATGAATCTGATTGAAGGTGCGACAGCCGTTACGAGGAACCGGCAGATCGGTGGACATAAGGCATAAAGGGAGGAGAATCGAAGATGAAAGAAGCTGGAACTGGAAGTGACTATGAGGAACTTCTCTATTTGCCGCACCACGTGTCAGATGTGCATTCGAGAATGGCAACAATTGACAGGGCAGCCCAGTTTGCACCGTTTGCGGCACTGACAGGTTATAAGGAGGCCGTAGATGAATGCATAAAAAGAATGGAAGAGGAAGTGGAGAACGAATATGGTAAAGATTGATTTGATAACGGGATTCCTTGGATCAGGTAAGACTACATTTATAAAAAAATATGCCACGTATCTGATGAGAAAAGGCTTGAATATAGGTATTTTGGAAAATGACCATGGTGCAGTCAATGTAGATATGATGTTATTGCAGGAACTAAGAGGAGATCAGTGCGAACTGGAGATGATTTCAGGAGGCTGCGATGCAGAGACGCACAGACGAAGATTCCGGACCAAGCTTATTTCAATGGGAATGTGTGGGTATGACAGGGTTCTGGTCGAACCGTCAGGAATTTATGATATTGATGAATTTTTTGATGTGCTCCGGGACGAACCATTGGATCACTGGTATGAGATTGGCAATGTGATTGCAGTAGTAAATGCAGGTCTGGAAGAGACATTATCAGATCAGGCAGAATTTCTTCTTGCATCGGAAGTTGCAGATGCCGGAAGTATTATTCTGAGCAGAAGTCAGGAAGTGCCTGTGACGAAGCAGGATGCGACCATAGAGCATCTGAACCGGTCTCTGGTGAAGCTCGGCTGCAGACGGCAGATAAAAGGGGATGAGGTGTTAAGATCTCCATGGAATGAATGGACAGAAAGGGAATTTGAACAGGTCTTGAATGGCGGCTACTGTACAGAGAGTTACAGAAAGCCGGAATACAGGGAAGATCAGGGCTTTCAGTCTTTGTATTATATGAATCTTCAGATAAAGAAAGAAGAATTGAAAGAAAAGATGAAAGAGGCATTGAAAGATCCGGCCTGTGGAAAGCTTTTCCGAATTAAAGGATTTATGCAGGATGAGAATGAAAAGTGGATCGAGCTAAATGCGACGCAGTATGAAATTCAGATGAACCCGGTCGGGGAGGGACAGAATGTACTGATTGTGATCGGTGAAGGATTGGAGGAGGATGCACTTGCAAAATACTTTGGAACTCCTGCCAGATAGTGATCCGGTCGCATTTGAAAGACTGTTGGAATTGACAGATCAGGGACAGTTTGAATTGATTTATCCTGATGATCTGAAGCAGGGGAAAATTCGTCTGATCTATATGATGAATGATGCAGCGGAAAGTTTTCTTGCATTTGAACAGGCAAGGATGAAGGGAAAGTATAAAAAGGATTTTGAAGGTGAAATTGAAGCAGAACTGCATTTGATGAAAGATCAGCAGGAATACGGGTTAATCATCAGGCAGGCGGAAAATGTATTTACTCTTTTCTTCAGAAATCTGACAGTAGAAACCCGGCTTTATAACTATGGAGAAATTGGACATTTCTGGATCAGTGGTTATGAGTATCTGAGGCAGATTGAGTATAAAGCATCAATCATCAGAGATAAAAGAGAATATCTCGGAAATGATTTCTGTAATGAGACGGAACTGAAACTTGCAGAGCTTGCAGATTTTCCACCTTTGAATTATTGCTGTTATCCGTCAGTTTCAGAGCAGTATATTTTTTACCGGGATGATCCGTGGAGTCCGTCTGAAGAGGCAATGGATGTCATGGAAGAACTGCTGGGAAAAGTAGATGACCGGAGAATGCTCAGAATATTGAGACTTTACCGGAGACACCCATATAAGGTATTGGCACGCTATATGGCAAGGATGTTCCACAGGAGTTCGCATGATAAGATTGTTGATCTTTTGCAGGAAATGATCGTAGAAGCTGCAAAGACGTATCCGCAGAGAAGATTGCAGACAGATGAAAAAGTGCGGTATGAGAAGCTGCTAAAAAAAGCGGAAATGAGAAAAAATGAACTGGAGTCGCGGGGGATTAGGGCAACGGTCTTCTGCGAAGAACCATTTGAGGCGGTCAGGGATTCGGTTGATCTTAAAGTATATCTTATGATCTGGAAAAGAGGAACTTTTAATAGAAAAGTAAGAATTGAAGAGATCATTTAATTGTTATCTGAAGACGGATGGAGTATAATAAGCAGTGGTCAGATCGTGACTTAAGATAAAGATTGGATTTTTATTAAAGAGAGGATACACGTATGATAACAGTAAAAGAATACAGAGGACATATTCGTAACTGGGAAGAACTTTGTGAAAGATTGGGGATTGATCTGTCTCTTTCAAGAGAAGAGCGGGAAAAAGAAATTCTGATCAAAGCGTATCAGACATGGGGCTATGAGATGGCAGACCATATGTATGGAATGTTTGCATTTGCTCTGTGGGATGATGAAGAGAAGAAGCTGTTCTGTCTGAGAGATCAGTTTGGCACAAAGCCATTCTATTATTATGAGACAGAGGATGGACAGCTTCTGTACGGTACAATGATCCGTGATATTATGAAGCAGCCTGGTTTTGTGAAAGAATTGAATGAGGAAATGCTGCAGTTATATCTGAGTCTTACGTATGTAGCCGGTGAGAATACGTTTTTCAGAGGTCTGAAGAAGCTGATGCCGGGACGTTATCTGATCTGGCAGAATGGCAGACTTACGATTAAAAGATACTGGAAGCCTGAATTTCATCCGGATGAGAGTAAGTCTCTTGAAGACTGGGCAGATGAGATTCATTCCACGATCCAGGAGATCATGCCGGAAGTGAAGACTGCGGATGAGAAAGTAGAGTCTTTCCTTTCAGGTGGTGTAGATTCTTCCTATGTACTTGCAATGTCTGATGCAGAGCAGGCTGACGGATGTGGATATGAAGAGGAGAGATTTGATGAATCTGTTCTTGCAGAAAAGACTGCAAAGATTCTTGGAAGAAAGTTCTCAAGGAGTCTGATCACACCGGAGCAGTTCTTTGATATTGTACCATATGTGATGTATAATATGGAGCAGCCGTTAGGTGATGCATCTGCGATTGTATTTACGCTTGGATGTAATGCAACGGCAGAGCATACAAAAATCTGCTATTCAGGAGAGGGTGCGGATGAATTTTTTGGTGGATATAATATGTACCGTAATGCAGAACGTTATGGGGAGAATCTGAAGACGTTCTATGTTGGAAATACGAACATCATGAAAGAAGATGAGAAAAAGAAGATTCTGAAAAAGTATGACCCGGATGTACTCCCGATCGAAGTGGCAAGAGAAATTTACGAAGAGACAGAAGGACTCGATCCGCTGTCAAAGATGTCAGATGTAGATATTCAGATCTGGCTGGAGGGAGATATTTATCTGAACGTTGATAAGATGAGTACGGCAGCAGGACTGGAGATCCGTATGCCACTGACAGACAGAAGGATTTTTGACATCGCGTCCCGTATGCCTTCAAGATATAAAGTGAATGAAGAGCAGAATAAGGTGGCGTTCCGTACAGCCGCAGCGAAGGTATTGCCGGAAGAGATTGCTTTCCGCAAGAAACTTGGATTTATTGTTCCAATTCGTATCTGGATGGCTGACGACAGATATAATCAGGATGTAAGACGGTTGTTCAACAGTGAGATTGCAGAGAAATTTTTTGATGTGGAGGCAATCAATGAAATTTTTGCAGACTATGTTGGTGGAAATTCTGATAACTGGAGAAAGGTATGGACGATCTATACATTCCTTGTATGGTATGAGGAGTATTTTATAAAGAGATAAGCTGGCAGCAAAGTGTAGAACGTTGCAGAGATAAAAAGGAAACCGCAGAAGTAAAATGAGACTTCTGCGGTTTCTCAAATATCTTCTTCAGATCATGGAAGAAGAAAGGCATACATAACAACAAAGTGGCACATACTTCCGCCCATTACGAAGAGATGAAAGATCTCATGGCTGCCGAAATTTTTATGACGGCTGTTGAATATAGGAAGTTTCAATGCATAGATCACTCCACCTACAGTATAAATAATTCCTCCGGTAAGAAGCCATGCAAAAGCGGCAGAGGACATATTATTGAGGATCTGAGAAAAAGCCAGAACACAGGTCCATCCCATACCAATGTAGAGGACAGAGGAGATCCATTTCGGACAAAACACCCAGAATGCCTTGATCAATATGCCGGCAATCGCAAATGCCCATACAATACAAAGAAGCGTGATGCCACGAGTCCCTTTTACTACAAGGAGGCATACCGGTGTATAGCTTCCTGCGATCAGAACGGAGATCATCATATGATCGATTTTTTTCAAGATAGTATTTACTTTTGGCGAGATATCAAAAGTATGATACGTTGTACTTGCAGCATATAATAAAATCAGACTGATCGCATAGACTGTAAGAGATCCAATGTAGATCCGGCTTGGTTCATGTGCAGCCTTGATAAGGAGCGGTACTGCCGCAAAGATTGCCATGAGCATGCCGATAAAATGAGTGATCGCACTTCCGGGATCTTTAATATGATGTCTTTTTTCCATAATAACACACCTCCGATATATTGATAAAACAACAAGTAGTTTTCAATACTACATTTAACGTATGCATATATAATAGCATGTATTCATGAAAAAACAAGAGGAGATTAAAAGGAATATGAAAAAAGTCAGATACAAATGTTGTACCTGACTTTTGAATATCTACGGGAATCCACAGGAAAACTATCGAATGACAGTGCCTGTCTTGCCTTTTAATGCATCCGTTACTTTATCGAAAGAAGTAATGTAAGCACTGCGTCCTTCGCATTCTTCTACGAAATCAACAGAAGCACGGAATTTAGGAAGCATATTGTAAATTCCGAAATGTCCTTCCTCCATATATGTCTTAGCCTGTTCTGTTGTGATCTCTCCCAGCGGTTCTTCATCTTTCTGTCCGAGATTAATGCAGACTTTTTCGACATTTGTAAGGATGATGAGCATTTCAGCGTCAATTCCCTCTGCAAGCTTTCCGGCTGCAAGATCTTTTTCGATGACGGCACTTGCACCTCGGAGATGGTTGTCCTGCTCCAGCACCGGGATTCCACCGCCTCCGGCAGCAATTACAACCTGATTAGCATCAAGAAGTGCCTTGACGGCATCCAGCTCGACGATTTTTACAGGATTTGGTGCGGATACGACACGACGGAACCCTTTGCCTGGCTCTTCAATCACATAATTTCCTTTTTTACGCTCTTCATTTGCTTCCTGTGCATTCATATAACGTCCGAGAACTTTGGTCGGTGTATAGAAAGCTTCATCATATGGATCGACAATTACCTGAGTGAGAACAGTACTGACAGTTCTGTAGATTCCACGATTAAGAAGTTCCTCACGGATTCCATTCTGAAGGTCATAACCGATATATCCCTGGCTCATGGCTGAGCAGACAGACATAGGAGCCGGTGTATAGTCTTTATGAGCTTTTGCAAATTCATTCATGGCTGTGTGGATCATGCCAAGCTGAGGTGCATTGCTGTGCGTGATCGCAACCTGATAGCCTTCCTCAATAAGGTCTGCGATACATTTGGCAGTATGCTTTACTGCGGTCTTCTGTTCTGGAAGTGTAGTACCAAGTGCACGGTGTCCCAGTGCAACAACAACTCTTTTTTTCATAATAATTTTCCTTTCGTTTCAAATTTTCAAGTCAATAACTAATTCAATTTTACTATTTTTTTTATATGAAATCAATATTTCTCACCAAATATATGGAAGACTTATTTTAAAAACAAAGCCAAGAAAGATAAGGCTGAGGAGAATACAGAGTACAATGCGGATGTTCTTCTTTAAATGGGAAAAAGCTTCTGTCCATTTAGGGGCAAGATAGTAAAGGAAAGCACATCCAAGCAGTGCAAAGACTGCGGAACCTCCGATGTATGTATGTTCGTTCAGTGTGAAAAGATAGTCACTGTAGGCAGTTACTTTCAGGCTGTATCCGAGTTCAAGAATCCAGCTTGCGAGATATTCGATCAATGTGTAGACTGCAAAATTCAGAAAAAACACAAGCTCTGGTTTGGGAATGAGTTTCTTCATAAACAGTAAAAGTAATATGCCGAAAATCCCATACATAGGAGCCCATGGAAAGAAAACTGCTCCATCAAAAGAAAATTCTCCTGTCTTTAAAAGATGTATCAGGTTCTCTACGATCCATCCAAAAATAGAAAAAGCATGAAAAAGAAAAATGCAGGACCAGAGATCGTATTTACGAACCGGGTTGACCGGTGATCTTACAGCAGAAAATGGCGGTTGTACAGAAAAAAGGAAAACCGGATACTGGTCAGGTGCAAAATAAGAGGTCTGTGTATAAGGACCTTCCGAGTCATCATAAAGTGCCTTACTGATCAGAAGCTCATCTTCGGAAGGAATATGTTCCAGATAGGAATCATCCAGGTATTCATAGCCGGGAGAACGTGAAAGCACATAATTTCTGCGGAGTGTCAGATATAATTCAGCTTTGCAGGTTGCCATATAAGGGTTCACATATAAGAAATCGACAAGTCCCAGACTGAGCAGGGAGAGCATCTTCCATCCCAGAAAAGACAGATCCAGCAGTAAAAGCTTTTTCTTATTATGATTGCTGAGCTGGCGGGAAAGGAAGAAAGCATTTTTTTTACTGATCCTGGGATTTTCTGCCAGGATATATGGAATCATCCAATACTCATAATGCTTGTAGATTCCACCGATGACTGTAAAATTCCACAGAAACTGGTAGAGACTGCGGAAGAACATGGTAAAAGCAGGCCTGCGGATATAATGTAGCTTATAAAGAAAAAAGATTTTGGAAATCCGGGTATCTTTATAATTTTTCGATTCTAAAAAGAAACGTTTCTCGCCGATGATCAGAATATTATTTACAAAAATGCGATAGAGAAAAGCCAGGATCGCACTGATTCCAAGGATGAAGACGATAAAGTCGAAATGTTCATCCAAGAAAGTATTGAAGATCTTCAGGACTGCAAAAAAAGTAGAGGTACTGTCTGCATACAGATCCACAAGAAGATTGGTATAAGTAGCAGAAGGATTTTGATATAGATTCTCAATGTCAGTATTATGAAAAAGCCTTGTGGCAGTCTCTTCCAGGATCTGCGATGTAGTTTCGGTCTCAAAAGTCTGATGCAGATTGGAAATCGTGTCAATATGAGATAACGGATGCACTCCCAGAAAAGCGGTTGCCAGGGGATAGGAAGCTGTGAGAAGAGCGATAAGAAAGCAGACGGATACCATACGCCAGTAATTTTGTCGGATCGATCTGCGAGCATTCTTTTTTAATTCTTTTCTTTTCCACATAGTACTTTTCTCCCGTCTCTCTGATGGTATCATCATTATAGTTGAGCATGGTAAACTTTTCAATGTCTATTTATGCATCTGCTCATGTTCTTTCTTTACTTCGTTGAAGCAGGTGAGAGCATTCCATTCACAATTTGTTGGTGTGAGGATCGCTTTATAAGGAAATGGACCAGCACCGCAGCGTCTGAGGGCAGCAAGTGCCTGATCAAGTCGGTTATTCTGAAAAAAGCAGAAAAGGAACAGTGGGGCAGAAAGTTCTTCTCCGTCATAAACCTCAGTGGTGGGGGAAAAATTTTTCATTCCGGCGAGAAATCCGAGCGGTTGCAGATAGTCTTTCTGTGAGATGCAACGCAGCCGGATATGCAACGGAAGCAAGGCACGCTGGATCTTCAAAAGCTCGGGCCTGGAAGGTGCATGGAACAGCAGTAAAGTTTCATTCATAACAAACTCTCCTTTAGGATCATGATGAATCTATTGTAAGATGTTGGGATCAAAAGCCCCCAACAATGATGCCAACGGATTGTTTCGTGCTACGCACTCCCACAATCCTACCCGCTATTCGCATATCATGGTGCTTACGCCCCACTTTTATGCTCATATCGGGGCGGGTCTCAAGGTCATTCTACCACCAGTGTGCAAGCACATGTGGTTTCAGACCTTTTGACCCTGACATCATTGTAATATATGTACCGAAAAAAAGAAATACAGAAATGTCACGATCTGTCCGATGCCGGAATAAAATAGTTGTAAGATTCCGGTACGGGGAGAGAACGATGAGATTTTGTGAAATGCGGGAAAAAGAAGTAGTTAATATCTGTACAGGAAAGCAGTTGGGCTGTGTTGTGGACCTGGAGCTTGATACCTGTTCCGGGAAGATTGAATCGATTGTTGTACCGGGACCGGGAAAATTTTGCGGATTTTTCGGAACGGACTGTGAATATGTGATTCCGTACAGTTGTGTAAAAAAAATCGGACCGGATGCAGTATTAGTGGAAATAAAAGAAGAAAAGTTTTTGCAAAAATACTAGACATTGTGTATAATGAGGACGGAAACAAATTCGTTTCACAGACGGATTGAAAATAAATGCCGCAGGGAGTGTGTGGTGGATTGTATATGCGGAAAGGCGGAACAGACGAATGAGATGTCCATATTGTGGAAACCCTGATACAAGAGTGATCGATTCCAGACCGGCAGAGGATAAGAGTTCGATTCGCAGAAGGCGTTCCTGTGACGAGTGCGGGAAACGTTTTACAACTTATGAAAAAGTAGAGACGATTCCTCTGATCGTGATCAAGAAGGACAACAACCGGGAGCAGTATCAACGGTCAAAGATTGAGAATGGTGTGCTGAGTGCGTGTTATAAGCGTCCTGTTCCTGCAGATCAGATCCAGAAGACGATCGAGGCGATCGAGCTGGAGATCTTTAACCGGGAAGAAAAAGAGATCCCGAGCAGTGAGATTGGAGAGATTGTTATGGATAAGTTAAAAGATCTTGATCCGGTGGCATATGTGAGGTTCGCATCAGTATACAGAGAGTTTAAAGATGCAAATACATTTATGGATGAGCTGAAAAAGTTTTTAAAATAGGAAGAACAAACCGGTTATACCTGAAGCGGAAGTATGACCGGTTTTCTTTTTGAAAGAGGAGATGAAAAAATGCGGACGTACAGGCTGGTGATCGCTTATGATGGGACAGCATACCAGGGATGGCAGAGACAGGCCAATACAGAGATGACCATTCAGGGGATTTTGGAATCCTGTATTTCAAAGGCAGCCGGATATGCGGTGGAAGTAAATGGATCAGGAAGGACGGATGCAGGCGTGCATGCCCGCGGACAGACAGCCAGTGTGGTGCTTCACGGGAAAGCGGAGGACGGATTTTTCACAGAGAAGGTAAATAAGCTGCTGCCTCCGGATATCCGGATCAGAGAAGCCGGACTTGAAAAAAATGGGTTTCATGCGAGAAAGAGTGCTGTAGGAAAAAGGTATGTGTATCAGATTGATACTGATGAAAAGCCGGATGTATTTGACCGGCGTTACACGTATCATTTCCCGAAGAAACTTGATATTGCAGCGATGCAGCAGGCAGCGGAACTTTTGACCGGCACGCATGAGTTTGCAGCTTATACGGATAAAAAAGATGAAACGTCCACAAAGCGGACAATTTATGCTATAATGGTTGGCGGACAAGGTGGCAGGATCAACATCCAATATGAGGGAACGGGATTTCTTTATCATATGGTAAGGATTCTGACAGGAACTTTGCTCGAAGTTGGAATGGGGACACGCAGGATCGAAAGCGTGACGATAGCTTTAGAGGCAAAGGATAGAACAAAGGTTGGATTTCTGGCTCCGGCAAGAGGATTATTCCTTGACGAAGTCTATTATAAGGAGAAGTCCTGGAAGGAGGAATAGATTGAAGCTAATATCGTGGAATGTAAATGGTATCCGGGCATGCGTTCAGAAAGGATTCCTGGATTTCTTTCATGAGGCAGATGCGGATATTTTCTGTATTCAGGAGACGAAGATGCAGGAAGGACAGTTGAATCTGGAACTGGAAAGGTATCATCAGTACTGGAATTATGCTGTGAAGAAAGGCTATTCCGGAACAGCAGTATTTACCAAAAAAGAACCATTATCGGTATCCTATGGACTGGGGATTGAAGAGCATGACCAGGAGGGACGCGTGATCACCTGTGAGTTTGAGGATTTCTATTTTGTGACAGTTTATACACCAAATTCCCAAAGTGAGCTTGCAAGACTGGATTACAGGATGAAATGGGAAGATGATTTCCGTGCATATCTTAAGAAGCTGGAGAAAAAGAAGCCGGTGATCGTAACCGGTGATCTGAATGTTGCACATAAAGAGATCGACCTTAAAAATCCGAAGACAAACCGGAAAAATGCAGGATTTACAGATGAAGAGCGTGGAAAGTTCACAGAGCTTCTTGATGCAGGTTTCATTGATACTTTCCGGTATTTTTATCCCGATCAGGAGGGGATTTATTCATGGTGGTCGTACCGGTTCAGTGCAAGAGCGAAGAATGCAGGCTGGCGGATTGACTATTTCTGCGTGTCAGAATGCCTGAAGGACAGATTGGCAGATGCAAAGATTCTGACAGAAGTAATGGGATCAGATCATTGTCCGATCGAGCTGGATCTGAAATAAATACGGTTACTGTCCGGAGGGAATGAATCTGAATTGACAGAGAGGAAAGAAAAGAGATAAGATAGAAAAAGGCGGTAAGATAGGAGGTCTTTAAAATGACAAAAATAGATATTATTTCCGGTTTTCTTGGAGCCGGTAAGACAACATTGATCAAAAAGCTTCTTTCAGAAGGTTTTAAGGGAGAGCAGGTTGTATTGATCGAGAATGAGTTCGGAGAGATTGGAATCGACGGTGGATTCCTGAAAGAGGCGGGAATCGAGATCCGTGAGATGAACTCAGGTTGTATTTGCTGTTCACTGGTAGGAGATTTTGGAAAGTCTCTTCATGAGGTAGTAGACACGTATCACCCTGACCGTATTCTGATCGAGCCTTCCGGTGTCGGAAAACTGTCAGATGTTATCAAGGCAGTGCAGGATGTGCAGGCTGAGATTGATGCGGAGCTGAACAGCTTTACCACCGTGGTAGATGTGACAAAGTGCAAGATCTACCGCAAGAATTTTGGCGAATTTTTCAGTAATCAGATCGAGTATGCAGGAGCAGTGATCTTAAGCCGTACAGATAAGGCAAAGCCGGAGAAGATTCAGGAAAGTGTTGCTCTGCTGAGAGAGTTAAATGAAAAAGCTCCGATCATCACAACACCGATCGAGCAGCTCCCGGGTGAAAAGATTTTGGAGGCAATGGAATCCAGCAAGTCTCTGGAAGAAGAACTGCTTGCAGAAGTTGCTCACGAAGCCCATGAACATCATCACGACCATGACCACGAGGAGCATGAGCATCATCACGACCATGACCATGAGGAGCATGAGCATCATCACGACCATGATCATGAAGAGCATGAACATCATCACGACCATGATCATGAATGTGGCTGCGGCTGTGGACACCACCATCACGATCATGAGGGACACCATCATGCCGATGATGTATTTACAAGTTGGGGAAAAGAGACAATCCGTACTTATACAAAAGAAGAGATCGGAAATATCCTCAAGACCCTGGAAGAAGATGGATCTTATGGCAATATCCTTCGTGCAAAAGGTATGGTTGCAGGTGCTGATGGAGAATGGATCTATTTCGATATGGTTCCGGGTGAGCATGAAGTAAGAACCGGAGCACCTGAATATACAGGACGTATCTGTGTGATCGGTGCAGAGATTAAAGAAGACAAACTGGCGGAATTATTTCAGGTGAAATAGTCTGAAAGAAAAAGAAAGTGAGAAAGAAAAATGAGACAATCGGATGTTATGGTATATCTGATGACAGGATTCCTGGACAGCGGAAAGACCCAGTTTCTGACATTTACGTTGGAGCAGGATTATTTTCAGATCCAGGGGAAGACGCTTCTGATCCTCTGTGAGGAAGGAGAGGAAGAGTATGATCCAAAGGAAATGCTGAAGTATGGTGTAGTGATCGAAAAAGTGGAAGATAAAGAGGACCTGACAGAAGCATGGCTTGAGGAGATGAACCGGAAGCATAAACCGGAGAGAGTTGTAGTTGAATACAATGGTATGTGGCCGGTCAGTGATTTTGAGAAACTGGCACTTCCGGCAGGATGGAAGATCGAACAGAAGATCGCAACTGTTGATGCAAGTACTTTTCAGATGTACCTTACAAATCTGAAGCCATTATTTGTTGAAATGGTAAAAGGGGCGGAACTGGTTCTTTTTAACCGCTGTGAGGACAGAGGTCCGCTGGCAGGATACAGAAGAAGTGTCAAGGTGGTCAGCCCACAGGCAGAAGTTATTTTTGAAGATGAGAACGGAGAAGTCGACAATATTTTTGAGGATGAGGTTCCGTATGATTTAAATGCTCCGGTGATTGAGATCCGCAGGGAAGACTATGGAATCTGGTATGTGGATATGATGGAAAATCCAGACCGGTATAAGGGAAAAGTAGTAGAGTTTGTGGCAAAGGTGATGAAGCCACGGGCTTTTCCGTCAAAGGTATTTCTTCCGGGACGTACAGCAATGACCTGTTGTGCAGATGATACCTCTTTCCTTGGTTATGTCTGCAGAAGTCCATATGCACCAAAGCTGAAACCGGGTGACTGGGTAAAAGTAAGAGCAAAAGTCAGCTTTAAAAATCTCTCTGTATACAGAGGCGAGGGTCCGGTATTGGATGCGGAGAATATTGAACCGGCAGAACCGATCGAAGAAATGGTATATTTTAACTAGAAAAAGGTTGATTGACAAGAGAAAATCAAGCCGATATAATAAGGCACAGAGACAAGGGCGTTTCCAGTATGGGTGGAGATCGCCCTTTATCAATATATACCGGAGTGTGTTGGGAGCTGCTAATGGCAGATTTTCTGTATTAGGATGAAAAAACTGGAAACGGTATGAAAAGGAGGTTGTTATATGCATAACTATACAAGGGAAGACATCATCCGTATTGTGGAGGAAGAAGATGTTGCCTTTATCCGTCTGCAGTTTACAGATATTTTTGGAACGTTGAAGAATATGGCTGTAACAGTAGGACAGCTTGAAAAAGCACTGAATAATAAATGTATGTTTGATGTGTCGTCGCTGGAGGGAATCGAAGGAGAAGAGGATTGCGATATGTATCTGTATCCGGATCTGAGTACCTTTGAGATTTTCCCGTGGCGGCCGCAGCAGGGAAAAGTAGCAAGACTGATCTGTGATGTCTATCGTAAAGATGGAACTCCGTATGAAGGGGATCCACGTTATGTTCTGCGGAAAGCAGTTGCCGAAGCGGAAGAGATGGGATATTCCATGAATGTCGGACCGGAGTGTGAGTTCTTTCTGTTTCATACAGATGAAGATGGACTGCCGACAACAGTTACTCATGAAGAAGGCGGATATTTTGATATCGGGCCATTGGATCTGGGAGAAAATGCAAGGAGAGATATGATCCTTACACTGGCGGAAATGGGATTTGAGATCATTTCTTCTCACCATGAGATCGCACCGGCTCAGCATGAAATAGACTTTCATTATGATGAGGCGATGGTTACGGCAGATAATCTGATGACATTTAAGATGGTGGTTAAGACCATTGCAAAAAGACATGGACTGCATGCTACGTTTATGCCAAAGCCAAAGAGTGAGACCTACGGTTCGGGAATGCATATCAATCTTTCCCTTTATGGAAGAGATGGAATGAATGTCCTCTATAATGCGGAGGACGTAAATGGTCTGAGTGAAGAAGGATACTATTTTATCGGTGGTCTGATGAAGCATATGAAGGCGATCACGTGTATCACAAATCCGACAGTAAATTCTTACAAGCGTTTTGTGCCGGGATATGAAGCACCGGTATATATGGGATGGTCGGCAAAGACAAGAGGACCATTGATTCGTGTATCGGCAGATAAAGAAAGAAAATCCAGGCTGGAGCTGCGAAGTCCGGATGCAACGGCAAATCCGTATCTGGCACTGGCAGTTCTTCTGAAAGCAGGACTTGACGGAATTAAGAATAAAATTATGCCTCCTGCGAATATAGATGAGAATATCCAGAAGATGACGCAGGAAAGAAGAGATGAACTTCATGTGGAAGAACTCCCGAGAAATCTTGGGGATGCCACGGCGGAACTGGAGAAAGATCAGTTTCTGATCGATGTATTGGGGGGAGAACTGGCTAAGAAGATCATCAAGGCCAACAAGAAAGAATATAAGGAGTACTGTATGCAGGTGACTGACTGGGAGATCGCACATTATCTCCACAGACTGTAGGACAGATACAACGCAGGAAATTGAACTTTGAATGTCAATTTTTAAGATGGTGTGAAGAGAGGATCAAAAAGGCAACTGGAGGTGAGCAGATATGAGCCATATTATTGTGGTATTTCCGAGAAGAGATAACGCAGTAAATATCCGTAATGTACTTGTACGTGCGGGGATGGAAGTATCTGCGGTTTGTCTGACCGGTGCAAAAGTTCTGCAATATGTGGATAACTGGAGCGATGGAATCGTGGTATGTGGATATCATCTTCAGGATATGCAATATACGGAACTAAGGGAAGCACTGCCGTTTTCATTTGATATGCTTCTGGTCGCACCCCCATCAAAATGGATGGATGAACTGCCGGAGGGTGTTGTGGGACTGCCACTGCCGATCAAGGTCTACGATCTTGTCAGTACAGTGGAAATGCTTCAGCAGTCACAGGAAAGAGAAAGAAAGAAGCGGAAAGAAAGAAGCCGGAAAAGAAATGATGCAGAAAAGAAGCTGGTTGACCAGGCGAAAGCATTACTGATGGAACGAAATAATATGTCTGAGGATGAAGCACACCGGTACTTGCAGAAAAGCAGTATGGACAGTGGAACCAATCTGACGGAGACTGCACAGATGATCCTGACGATCCTGAATGAGTAGGATACGTCTTAAACTGAAAAGATACTTAAAAGGCTGCAACAGGCAGCGGAATGGAGAAAAAGATGAAATTTACAAAAATGCAGGGACTGGGAAATGATTATGTATATGTAAATTGCTTTAAAGAAAAGATAGAAGATCCATCAGCACTGGCGGTCAGGATCAGTGACCGCCATTTCGGGGTCGGATCGGATGGTCTGATCCTGATCAACCCATCGAAAGTGGCAGATTGTGAGATGGAAATGTACAATGCGGATGGTTCACGCGGAGAGATGTGTGGAAATGGAATCCGTTGTGTTGGAAAATATATGTATGATTATGGGCTGACAGATAAGGAGGCAATTTCCGTAGAGACGCTTGCCGGGATTAAATATCTACAGTTTTTCATAGAAAATGGAAAGGTCGCAAAAGTAAAGGTTGATATGGGAAGTCCGATTCTCACACCGGCAGAGATCCCTGTGGTAGCGGAAGGAGAACGTGCAGTAGATGAGCCGATCGTTGTGGACGGGACAGAGTACCGGATGACCTGCATTTCCATGGGAAATCCGCATGCGATCGTGTATGTGGATGATGTGAAGAATCTTCCGATTGAAAAAATTGGTCCATTATTTGAAAAGCATGAAAGATTTCCAAACCGCGTGAATACAGAGTTTGTAAAAGTACTTGATCGGAATACTGTAGAGATGCGGGTGTGGGAACGCGGATCAGGAGAGACACTGGCATGCGGAACCGGAGCCTGTGCAACAGCCGTTGCCTGTATTCTGAACGGGTTGACAGAAGAGAAAGTTACAGTAAAGCTTCTCGGAGGAGATCTGGAAATTGAGTGGGATCGTGAGAAAAATAAAGTCTTTATGACTGGTCCGGCGAAAGTAGTTTTTGACGGAGTATGGGAAGAATAAAAAGAGAAAAAGAGAAGTATCTTTCAGGATGCAAAAAGTTCTGAAAGATACTTCTTTTTGTTGCACATACCCCTGCAGGCTCGTATGAGATGAAATTTACCAGGCAGACGAAAAAGATGGATTAAAAATTTGTCATAGGGACGGGAGAAATCTGCTGAATGTTTCAGAGCAAAGAAAAAGGACTACAGAAATCTGTAATCCTTTGACATCGGAGTGACAGGATTCGAACCTGCGACCTCTACGTCCCGAACGTAGCGCTCTACCAAGCTGAGCCACACTCCGATAAAATAGGGAACTTGCAACTGCAAATTCCCAGCTACGGAAAAGGGACTTGAACCCCTACTAACAGAGTCAGAGTCTGCTGTGCTGCCAATTACACCATTCCGCATCATCTTAGTTTATTTCGTCTTGTCTTGTCCGACGCAACAAGGTTATTATATCAGACTATCAGAAAAATGCAACCCCTTTTTTGAAAAAATCACGTTAGAATTTTTGAAGAAAAAAGCTTAAAAATCAGAAAATTCAGAAAATTATTCAAAGGAAATAACACAGGGTTTTACATTTAGTGGGGGAATATGATATTCTTAAAAGAAAAGGGAGGCATAGGATATGGAGGCAGCAGAGATTATTAAAGGATTGAGAGATAAGACCGGAATGACGAGAAAGGCATTTTCGGATCATCTGGGGATTCCGGTACGGACAGTAGAGGACTGGGAAAAAGGAAAAAGGACACCGCCGGAATACATCCCGCGTCTGATTGCATATCAGTTAAAGTATGAAGAACTGATCAAAAAGCTTGGAAAAGAAGACATTGAAGAGTAGCAATGGCTGACGGGCTATAAAAGATATGGGCATATCTGAAGGGAGATATTTATGAAGAAGTATACATATGACGCGTTTATCAGCTATAGTCATAATGAAAAGGATGCTTTTGCGGCAGAACAGCTTCATAAGATATTAGAACATTATCATATTCCAAAAAGAATACAGCAGAGTTCGGGAAAAAAGAAGATTGAAAGAGTATTTCGGGATCGGGAGGAAATGCCGATTTCTTTTAACCTTGCCAGTAATATTCAGGAAGCACTGGATCAGTCAGAATTTTTGATCCTGATGTGTTCCCCCAATTCGATCAAATCAGAGTGGGTTCAAAGAGAAGTGGAGACATTCCTGAAAAGTCATAGCAAAGAGCAGGTTCTGACCGTTTTGTTAGAGGGAGAACCGGAGAAAGTATTTCCGGAAGTTCTCTGTTATGAAGAAAGAAAGGTAGAATCGGAAGATGGAACGGAGCAGACGGTAAAGGTCAGAATTGAACCGATGGCTGCAGATATCAGGGGGAAAGATAAGAGTGAGATCAAAAAGAAGATCGAGCAGGAAAGCCTCAGGATTCTGGCAAAGATGCTGGGGTGTACTTATGATACATTGCGACAGCGGCACAGGGAATATGCACTTCACAGAATGATGGCGGTTCTGGGTGGTGTTGCCGGTGTGGCAGTGGTTTTTACGATATATGCATTTCACCAGTCCGCAAAGATCAATGAACGTTATCAGGAATCCAGAAGAAATCAGGCCAGATATCTTTCACAGATTTCAACCGATCTTTTAGATGGAGGAGACAGAGAAAATGCCCTGCTGACAGCACTTGCAGTTGTGCCTGAAGACTCCGATTCAGATGAACCGGTAGCAGAAGAGCAGATGTATGCATTGAATGAAGCACTGCATTCTTACGAGCATGAGGAGCACCTCAATTACAAACCATTGTACAAATATGAAATGAGTGGAAATACTTATTCTTCACAGTCACAGAGTTCGGGAATGCTGAGTGAGGACGGACAAACTTATTTCTGTGTGGATCAGCTTGGCAATGCCTATGTGCTGAATGTAGAGGATGGAAGCTGTATCTGGAAGATTGCTCCGGGTGAATGGGAGACAAAAGAGACGAATGGATTTCGGAAGATTCTTCCTGTAAAAGACGAGAAGGCAGTATTGATTACAAAGAAAGGCATTTTTTATATTGACTGGAAAAAGCAGCAACTGATAAGAGAGATGAAAAATGACGCCGAAGAAGATTTCTTGTCCGAACGGGATCAGGACGGGGCATGCTGCACTGTATCGGGAACGAATCTGGCGATTGCCAACGGACACTATTTGTGGGTGTATGACCTGGAGAGTGGAGAATGTCAGCTCCAGAGTCAGTATGACCAGGAGAAATATAGTTCAGATCAGGCGAATGCGATTGCGTTTGATGAAAAGGCAGAAAATGTATTTCTTGCGTTTGGAATAGATTGGGGATATGCTGAGCTTTCTGCATCAGAAAGCAAAGAGGGTGTGTTGAAAATCCGGATTTCTACAGGAGAAAAATCTCGGGTCGCAACAGAAAAAGCGAAAAAGATATGTGCAGTAAGTGAAAACCAGATGGCTGTGCTGCATATGGAATGCATCAATGAGGATGAGGTAATTGATAATGTTGGAATGAGTGCTGTCCAGGCAAAGTACTGGATTACTTTATATGATACAGAGGAGGGAAAAAAGCAGTGGAGTAGTGTGCCGTATACTGTTTCGGGTTATACCATACCGGAAACGCTTTTGCTTCGGGACATGGAAATTAATGGGGAACTTAAAAAAGTGCTGGTTGTCAGTGTGAAAGACAGGATTCAGCTCATTGATGCAGAGAACGGTACTGTAATACGGGAAGGAATCTTCCGGGAAGATATTGTAAATGTTGTCCAGGCAGATAAGAGAAGATTGCTCGTGGGTCTGTCAGATGGAAGTGTGATGATTGGAACAGTCGAAGATATGTCAGCCAATATGGAAGTCGGCAGTGTTTCAGGAAAAATATTAGATTTCACATTCAGTCCGGAGCATCAGCAGGTCATCTGGACAATGAAATCTGGAAAAAGGCTTGTTTTTGGGGAAAAGCAGACAGATCAACAGATGAAGTCGGTAAATCTGGAAAAAGAAAATGATGTGGATTCTGTGAAATACACTACATGGACAGATCAGAAGGGAAAAGAACAAAATTATCGCATCATTGAATATAACGGTTTGCAGACAGATTTAAAAGAAGGAGTCAGAGTATACAGAACAGGGACATCGGATCTTATTTTTCAGTATGAGTGTAAGACCGCAGGCGGAATGATTTCGGAAGTGAAATTCTCTGATATAGATGGAAATCCGGGGCTGTCGTTTAAAGTAATAGAAAAATATGAAAGCAATGAGTTGGGAAAAAGGTGTGAATCCAAATATGTGACAGCAGATCTTAACAGTGGAAAAATCTGTTCCGAGCAGACGGAAGACGAGGTCGAAAATCAGTTTGATTCTGTATCAGCAGTAGAGGTTGGAAATAAAGGTCTTGCAGTCATGTATGGTAATGAAGATTTTACGGCAGCTAATAAAGAAATAAGTTTCATGACGGGAAGTCTGACAGAAAAAGGGATTCAGTTTAGCAAAAAGGCAAAGTCCCATCAAGTGACAGAAGAGGGTCGGGGGGTTAATTGGGTTTCTATAACCGCAGACGACAGGTATGTGCTTTTTTACATAGATAATCAGGATGATACATATTGCCTGAAAGTCTGGAATGTGGAAAAGGAAAAATGGGAGTCTTATGACGGACAGACAGAACTTCTGGTTTTAGATGCGAGAGATAAGAGGAATAGTATGTCGATCGGTGCAGAAAAGAATTTGCTGGCAACTTATACTCAGGATGGAATGATTCATGTATTTGATCTGGAAAAAGGAACAGAAGCCCAGACACTCAAGTGTGGAAATTATAAAAAGATCCAGATGGGATTCTGTGCAAATGATCAGTATCTGGTCACATATGATGACTCAGAAATGATTACATTGTGGGATATTTCCGAAGGAAAAATACTGATGAAGGAAGAATACGACAGTAAAACATCAATTGAAAGTTTATATACAAATGGAAGTGGATGGTATTTCGGAGTCGGATTTTATGGATATACACTTGGTGATGAGGGATTTTATACTTCCGAACTGATGCTGTATTCGATTGATAAAGAAGGAAAATTTTATAAGTATGCATATATTCCGGCAGGGTATGCGGATTATACGGGCAAAGAAATTTGTGTGGCTTCCGGTGAGGGATGGTATAGCCCATTTTATAGTTTCAGTGAATTGAGGAAGCGTGCGGAGAAAGAAATGGCCGGTAAAAGTCTGAGTGATGCAGATAAAAACCGCTACTTTATTTCGGAATAAAAGAGAGAATGAGGAAAAAGAGATGATCTGGAAAATTTGCTTTGCAATGTCACTGATCTTTCTGGCAGCAGGGGCAGTGATGTTCTTTTATAAGCGATATCATGGAAAAGGCGGAGTGAGATATTTAGGCGGTGGAGTTTTCCTGTCTGCAGTATCCATCTGCTTTCCGGTCATGCATCTGACTGAAAAGGATGGATTTGCACTGGCGATGAGCATTTCACAGAGCATCAGAATGTTTGTGATTGATACGGGAACGTCGGATATTCTGGATGTCTTGCAGCAAGATGCTCTTGGGAGTATTTACATTCCTTATAAAATTGTCGTATGCATATTATATTTGCTTGGCCCGGTCTTTACATTGAGCGTAGTGCTGCGGTATTTTTCTAACTTTTTTGAGAGGCTGAGAATTTTTTTCAGTAGCAGAAAAAATCTTTACATCTTTTCAGATCTAACAGAGAAGTCACTTGAAGTTGCCACAAATCTCGTGGAAAAGGATGAAAAAAAGAAATCTGCGATTTTATTTTGTAATTCAAATGCCAAAGATGATGAAAATGTAGAGCTGGAAGAAAAGGCAAGAGTGATCGGTGCGATTCTTGTCCCACAGGAGGCCTCCCGGTTGCATCTGAAGAATAAAAAAAGGTATCTTACCTATTTTCAGATCTCGGATGACGAAGAAAAAAACCTGGATTGCACGTTAGCAATGATTGACCGGATGACCGAAAAGAATCTCAAAAAATATAGGGCTACGGAACAGAATATTACCATTTACTGCTTTGCTTCAGGAGATGAAAAGGAAATTTTGCTGGATGCAAAAGATAAAAGAAATCTCAGAGTAATTTTGATCGATGAGATCAGGGATTCTGTCTATGAGCAGTTATATCGTTATCCACTCTATGCAAATCAGAACAGTACAGAGGAAAATGGAAAGTTGTCCGTTCTGATCGTCGGAGGCGGGAAAATCGGTACAGAATTTTTAAAAGCTACGGTATGGATGGGACAGATGAAGGGTTTGGATCTTGAGATTTATATGATTGATCTGAAAGGAAATCTTCGGAGAAAATCATTCAGTGCAAGATGCCCGGAACTGCTGCAGGAAGATTCTGATTATCAGATTGACATCCATAAGGGAAATATTTTCAGTAAAAAAATAGAGCTGTATCTGAATGAACTGAAAGATATCAACTATTGTATGGTATCTCTTGGTGAAGATGAAAAAAGTCTCAGGGCGGCACTGGCCCTTCGAGGATATTTTTATCGCAGATATAAAAAGGTTCAGCCGGTGATCAGCGTTTATGTGGAGAGTAGAAAGAAAAGAGAAGCAATCCGGAATCTGAATGAGACAACCAGGACAAAAGAAAAATATTATTATGATATTGTACCTTTCGGAAATGGTGGAATCTATCAAAGTCAGCAAGGCAGTGAAGCATTATTGATCGAATATCTTGGACTGGGTATTCATGCACATTACTGCAGACTGAAGAAAGAAGATACCCGGGAAACTCGAAGAGAAGTAATAAAAGGTTATTATAGCAGACAGTATAATCGCAGGTCGAGTATTGCAGGTGGAATGCATATTAGTTCAAAGCTTTGGGAAATGGGACTTGGAATTATAAGAGTACCTGAAAATGAGTGCGAAAAGAAACTGTTTCAAAAATTTGTCCATCCGGTAAACTATGAAGAAAGAACCGAAAATATAAGAAAAACCTGTTATAGTCTGGAGCATGATCGCTGGATGGCGTATGTCCGGGCAGAGGGCTGGAGTCTTGCAACAGAAGGTGGCAAAAATATAGATGACATCAGGGAATGTTACGAACAGTATTGTCAGGTATTCAAAAATCAGAGTTATCCAGATAAACTGCATCCGGCTCTGATTCCGCTGGAAAGTGATGATCCACAGATTGCAACACTTCAGCAGGTAGATGATATGATTGTTCAAGTGAATAAGAAATTAGGGCTTGAATATGAACCGCGTTATGTAGAATCTGACGAGGAAGTAGTCGATCATATTGGCGAAATAGTTTCCGGGGAATGGTGCGGTGAAGAAGGGATTGTTCTCAATGGAAGAGTGGTTCGGGCAAATGAATGGATCATCGCAGATCTTGGAGAAATCCTGCAGTACGATACAGAAATTTTAAAGAGAGATGAAGCCAAAATGAGTTTGGAGAAAAAGCTGGCATTGCAATATGAAATGATGCGGTGCAGAAATGGGAAAATTAGTCTGTAAATAATGAAAGAAGAAAATAGAAGGGAGTCTTGAATGAGTATACTAAATGTTGAACATCTGACGCACGGTTTTGGAGACAGGGCAATCTTCACAGACGTGTCATTCCGTCTGTTGAAGGGAGAGCATATCGGGCTGGTCGGAGCAAATGGAGAAGGAAAGTCCACTTTTATGAATATTGTCACGGGAAAGCTTATGCCGGATGAGGGAAAGGTAGAGTGGTCGAAGAATGTCCATGCAGGGTATCTGGATCAGCATGCCGTGTTAAAGCAGGGGATGACGATCAGGGAAGTTCTGAAATCAGCTTTTGACCCGCTTCTGCAAAAAGAAATAAGAATGAACGAGATCTGCGATCTGTTAGGAACTGCAGATGAGGAAGAAATGAATCTTCTGATGGAAGAACTGGGAACGATACAGGATGAGCTGACGTTGCATGATTTTTATACCATTGATGCAAAAGTGGAAGAGGTTGCAAGAGCCTTAGGACTTCTTGATCTTGGCCTGGACCGGGATGTAACTGATCTGAGTGGTGGACAGCGAACCAAAGTACTGCTGGCAAAACTCCTGTTGGAAAAGCCGGACATTCTTTTGCTGGACGAGCCAACGAATTATCTGGATGAAGAGCATATTGCATGGCTGAAAAGATATCTTTTAGATTATGAAAATGCATTTATCCTGATTTCACATGATATTCCGTTCCTAAATGAAGTGGTTAATATCATTTATCATATGGAAAATCAGGAATTGAACCGTTACGTGGGAGATTACAATCATTTCCAGGAAGTTTATGCTGTGAAAAAAGCACAACTGGAGGCAGCATACCGCAGACAACAGCAGGAGATCAGTGAACTGAAAGATTTCGTGGCAAGAAATAAAGCGAGAGTTTCTACAAGAAATATGGCGATGTCCAGACAGAAAAAGCTGGACAAGATGGATCTGATCGAACTGGCAGGAGAACGGCCAAAGCCGGAATTTCATTTCCGGTATGGAAGAACGCCGGGAAAAATGCTCTTTGAGACAAAGGATCTTGTGACGGGATATGACGAGCCGCTGTCAAAACCTCTGAATTTCTCTATGGAACGAGGACAGAAGGTCGCACTGGTTGGAACGAACGGAATCGGGAAAACGACATTGCTGAAAAGTATCCTGGGGCTGATCCCGGCACTGGAAGGGAACTGTGAACTTGGAGATAATCTGGAGATCGGTTACTTTGAACAGGAAGTAAAAGGTGAAAATAAAAATACATGTATAGAAGAGCTGTGGCAGGAGTTTCCGTCCTGTACCCAGTATGAAATCCGCTCTGCACTGGCAAAATGTGGACTGACGACAAAGCACATAGAAAGTCAGGTCAGGGTCCTGAGTGGTGGCGAGCAGGCAAAGGTACGCCTGTGCAAGCTTTTGAACCGGGATACGAATCTTCTTCTGCTGGATGAACCGACAAACCATCTGGATGTTGATGCAAAAGATTCTCTGAAGAAAGCTTTGCAGGAATACCGGGGAAGCATCCTTCTGATCTGTCATGAACCGGAGTTTTATGAGGATGTGGTGGATGAAGTCTGGGATATGAGCCAGTGGACGACCAAAATCTTTTAAAATTGCACAAATGCAAATATGAGTTAATTGTAGAAAAATGACGAAAATGTTTGAAAATTAGAAAAATCCTTAAATTTAACCTGAAATAATGATAAAATATACAAAGATAGTCTGTTAATAGAGAATTTGAATGAAAAGTCTCTGTATTATTGGCAATAATTGAAGTATAAGATGATGTTGGGGTCAAAA
>OGUJ01000211.1_pt1 | contig 49004 bp, 49 predicted proteins | sample 1573661 | NCBI WGS metagenome assembly OGUJ01 (sample SAMEA2581933, study PRJEB24529) | metagenome | biome: Human gut stool | place: China | collected 2011
ATGTGGTGAAGATTCCCGAGCCTCAATTACAATCAGTGGACTTGAATGACCGCGTAGCCGCTTGCAAGACATTTATGGAAACGGTTTGCCGTAACCGTAAGATTACGCTGCATCTTGATTTATGTAAAGAGAATCCTGAAGTGATGATGGATACTTCTCTGTTTGAGCAAGTACTAGTCAACATTATCAAGAATGCGGCTGAAAGTATCGGGGAAACAGGAGATATCTTTATCCGTACTTCCGTATCACCTACGATGTTGGAAATTGCTGATACCGGTGCCGGTATCAGTAAAGAGGTGGAAACCAAACTGTTCAGTCCTTTCTTCTCCACCAAGCCTAACGGACAGGGTATCGGTCTTATTTTTATTCGTGAAGTTTTGATAAAACATGGGTGTACTTTCTCTCTTCGTACCTATCCGGATAAACTGACCCGTTTCCGTATCCGTTTCTGATGATTTTCTACCACTTTACCACGCTGATGCTTCCGCAAGGAAGTGAAAAGGGAGGGAGGGTTTATAGTAAATGTCTTTCGGGTGTTTCTTTGTGTGCTGTTGGTTCTTTCGAAATCTCAGTTCAAAATGAAAACTCTTTTTATTATGCTAAGTCGTCCGCGATGAAAAATGTTTAATCAGGATTGAATGAAATCGGTTTGTTTAGTTTATCTTCACAATATTATGTGCTAAATAATTAAATTATGAAATACCCTATCGGCATACAGACTTTTAGTCAAATCCGTGAAAACGGATATGTTTATGTGGATAAGACCGACCTTATCTACCAGTCGGTGAGTAGAGGAAGTATTTATTTTTTCAGCCGTCCGCGCCGTTTCGGCAAAAGTATTATGAAGGGCGGAAAGAGGTGAGGTAATATCCGGACAAGCCTGAAAATATCCTGTAGTTTGGAATAAGTAAGTAACGTTATAAAATAGCTTGATACATTATTTTATTCATCGTTATCAGTCCAAATCCACAAAAAAGTTGGGAGCGTTTATGCCCTCATGCTCTCACTGTATATGTAACATGTTGATCATGAATAATTTGTGTAGTTGTGGTAAAAATAGTTGCTCTCCCTTATGCCCTCACTAATCTCTCATGCCCTCACTACGTTTTGAAGCATATTTCTGTATAACATGCTTGTTGTCAGCTATATATTCTTTTTTTGTAGGATATTCCGGCTTGATATAAAGTAGGGCGTTTTCTGGCTTTTTATCGTAAAAAGTGTGTGTAAAGGGTTTGTACTTCTATGGAGTGTGATCGCAAAGTTCCCGGTATTTCCGGCAGTGGTAAAAAGATCAAGACGTTTTTAAAAAAGCTCTTGTTCTTTTTTAAAAAGGCCGTTATCTTTTTTTGAAAGTTCTTGATCTTTTTAAAAAACGTCCTTATCTTTTGAGATGAAATTCCGGATCTTACGCGAAAACCTCCACCACAGAGTTTTGCAAAACTGCTGCCACTGCTATCACTCTTTCCACTGAAAGCACCATGAGCAGGACGTTTCATAGGGTGGTGGCAGCACTTTTTTTATATGGTAAAAAGGGCTGCTGCCACCACTTTTACCTCTTTTCTACCCCAAAAAGTCCGTAGGAGGGGGAAGAAACAGGAGGCGGAGGATGATCAAACGCTGGGAAAAGGCGGGAATACAGGCACACAGCACCCGGAAACCGGACCGGCAGAATATCGTCCATTAGCCAATGTAATAAAAACAAAGGATAACAAAAATAAAGAAATGAATTATATTTATTGATTATAAGCGATTTACAAAATTACGATTGTTTCCTATCCTCTCCTTAAAAATCCTTATTATTCGCCATTTTTGTTACTTGAAACGATACTTGTTTACCGTTTATTTCCTATATTTGCATACAGATATAAACACTTGGGAAACAATGGGAAGAAAAAGAAAATCACCAATTGGGAAATCCCCGTTCAAACTCAGGCAGCGAAAGCTGGCAGACGGGCGCATTTCCCTGTTCCTTGACCGCAGTGTGGACGGGAAGCATGAATATGAGTTCCTGCAACTCTATCTCTTGCCGGAAGATACCGCCAAGGCGAAACGCCAAAACGCACGTACCATGCGTGAGGCGGAATCTATCCTTCAGGAACGCACTGAAGCGCTGCTCACGTCAAAGGCCGCGACCGTCGAACACAACTCTTCCGGCATGTTGCTGTCCGAATGGATGGAGATCGTCCGCAAGAACCATGAACACCGTGGGGCACGCGACCTGAACGGAATAGACAATACAAGGAAAAAACTCGTGAAGTTCCGTGCCGAAGTCAGGCTGGACGAGGTGGACAGGCAGTTCTGCCTTGATTATGTGGGCTGGCTCCGCTCGTCCTGCAAGACGGCATGGGGCAAACCGATAACGCCCAAGACCGCCTCTTCCTATTCCACCACTTTGCGTACCGCACTGAACGAGGCCGTGCGTGAAGGGCTTATCGCTTCAAACCCTTGGAACAGCCTTGAGGCGGCGGAGAAAATCAAGGTGCCGGAAAGCAGGCGCGACTTCCTGACCATAGAAGAGATAAAGCGGATGATTGACACCCCGTTTTTCAACGAACAGGTGAAGCAGGCCTACCTGTTTTCCTGTTTCTGCGGGCTTCGCATCAGCGATGTCCGCAAGTTGCGTTGGAAGGACATTTCCATGTACGGCGAGGAATGGCGCGTGTCCGTGGTGATGACGAAAACGTCCGACCCCGTTTACATTCCCCTTTCAAGGCAAGCCGTCAAATGGCTGCCCAAAGTTCCCAATCCGATTCCGGACGGGGTTGTCTTTGACAGGCTTCCCAACAACGGCAACCTCGGTGTCAACCTTGGGAACTGGGCGAAGGCGGCAGGCGTGAACAAGCACGTGACCTTCCACACGGCAAGGCACAGCTACGCAGTCACCCTACTGACACTCGGCGCGGACATCTATACCGTTTCCAAACTGCTCGGCCACCGTTCCGTAAGGAGCACCCAGATATACGCGAAGATTGTTGACCGGAAGAAAGACGAGGCGGTTTCACTGATAGACAAGGCATTCTGACAAGACACATCTTATTATTATATATAGCGATAATGAAGAAAAGGACAAAGCTGAAAGAACCGGTGAAGGTAAGGACAAAGAAGTTGGCAGACGGCTCCGAATCCTACTATCTGGACATCTATGTGGATGGCAAGCGCAGTTACGAGTTCTTGAAACTGTACCACCTGCCGGAAATCAATCCGCTCATCAAAGAACAGAACCGCGCGACGAGGGCCGCCGTGGAAGCCATCAAGTCACAGCGCATCATAGAGCTGACCAATGCCAAGGCCGGGCTGAAGAGGACGGTCGTCCGCTCCAAGATGCTGCTGGACGATTGGATGCAGTCCTATCTTGCAGAACAGGAGCGCAAGGGCGCGAGGGGGCTGAAGCTGTTGAAAACCGTCATGCGCATGATACCCCTTTACAAGAAGAAAGTAAAGATGGGCGACATCGACAAGGAATGGTGCAAGGGATTCATTGACTGGATACAGTACACTTACAAGACCCGGTGGGGCAATCCTCTTGCCCCGAAAAGCGCGTCCGACTATGTGGGCTACCTCTCCACTGCGCTCAATGCGGCGGTGCGTGCCGAGGTGATTCCGGAAAACCCTTTCATGTCGCTTCCCCAGTCCGAGCGTGTTAAGGTACCGGAGAGCAAGCGCGAATACCTGACCATTGATGAGATCAAGCTGCTGGTCAGTACGGACTGCCCGCGCGAGGACGTGAAGCGTGCCTACCTGTTCTCCTGCTATTGCGGCCTTCGCCTGAGCGATGTCTATGCCCTGCGCTGGAAAGACATAGTCCTGGATGGGGAGCAGTACCGTGTAACCACCGTGATGAAGAAGACCGCCGCGCCGATTTACCTTCCGCTGTCGAGACAGGCCGTCCGCTGGCTGCCGGAGAGAGGGGAAGCCGGGGATGACGGGACAGTCTTTGCCGGACTCCCTGCCGAGCCGAACATCAACAAGGTGCTGGCAAAATGGGTGTCAAAGGCGGGCATCCCGAAAAAAATCTGCTACCACACAAGCCGCCACACCTTTGCCACCATGATGCTGACGCTCGGTGCAGACCTCTATACGGTGAGCAAGCTGCTCGGCCACGCCAACGTGAAGACCACGCAAATCTACGCAAAAATTATTGACAGCAAGAAGACGGAGGCTGTCAACCTGATGGACAAGGTGTTCGACTGAATAAAATTCTTGTTTTCTGCGCAGAAAACAAGAATTATTGATTACCTTTGCACTTTCAAACAATCACGCATTATGGTAATAAGGGACAAAATCAGGCAAGCCATCGATTCGATGCCGCCGGGAGTGGTGGTTTCCGCTTCCGACTTTGACGTTCCGCGCAACTACCGGGCGACGCTCGTCAAAGCCTTGAACCAGTTTGAGGAAGCGGGCTTGCTCAGGCGCATCTCCAAGGGGAGGTATTACAAGCCCGGCAAATCCCGTTTCGGTGAACTCCAGCCGCCGGAGAGCGAAATCGTGAAGGACTTTCTGGAAAAGGACGGAAATGTCGTCGGTTACATCACGGGAGCAAGGGCGTTCGCCGCCCTGGCGCTGACTACACAAATCTCATCCGCCATCATGGTGGGCACAAACGTTTCGCGCCGTCCGGTGACGAGAGGCCAATACAGGATCACGTTCCTGCTGCAGCCCAACCCCATACGGAAAGAGGACATTCCTTATTTCATCATCCTCGACGCGCTCAGGCTCATCAAGGAAATTCCTGCGGCTACTCCAAATGAATCCATCGTACAAATCACGGCGTGGGTAAAGAGCCTTGGTAAGTCTGAAAAATCAAGGCTCATCGAATTGGGCAAGGCTTACAAGCCATACGTAAAAGCGCAGCTTGGCGCAATCATGGAACACCTCGGCAACCCTTGTGACGGGTTGTTGCAAACACTCAACCCGGTGAGCCGCTATAAGATAGGAATAACCCCTTCCGCATTGCCCACCGCCCCAAATTGGAACATAGTATGAGACTGCATGAAAACCCGCAACTGTTCAAGGAGGCCATCAACTTTGCCTCGCGCCCGGCAGACCAAGGCGGATTGGGCATAAGCCCGCTGTTCATAGAGAAAGATTATTGGATCAGCCGTTCACTTCGCCTGATGGCAGAAGGAGATACGGAAAACCGGGCTGTATTCAAGGGCGGCACCAGCCTGTCCAAGGCATACGGGATTGGGGCCAGGTTCTCGGAAGATGTGGATGTGGCCATAACGGAAGCATGGACTTTGAGCGGGAACCGGTTGAAAAACCTGATACGGAGGACCGCGCATCGCATGACGGAAGGACTGGTGGAGATCGTCATTCCGGGCAAGACCAGCAAGGGGTCGCATTACCACAAGGCATATTACCATTACCCTCAAGTCATGGAAACACAAGCCGCCACCTCCATAAATCCCGGCCAGATACTTGTCGAAATAAACTCATTTGCAAATCCCTATCCATACGAGAGACTGGCCATAGAAAGTTTCCTCACCATCTTTTTCCGGCAGTCGGGGAATCAGGATTTGATAGACGAGTTCGATATGCAGCCGTTTTCTGTCGCTGTGCTGGACAAGCGCAGGACACTTACTGAAAAGCTGGTCTCCTTAATGCGGTGCTCATTGGCAAACGATTACCTTACGCAGCTTTCAGCCAAGATACGCCATTTCTATGACCTGCATTACTTGTTCCGTGACAGGGCTGTCAACGAGTATTTGAAATCTGAAGAATTCCGTTCGGACTTCCTGGAACTGTTCACGCATGACAGGCAACAGTTCGACAAGCCGGAAGGATGGCGGACACGCAGACTTGAAGAATCCCCTTTGCTTACTGTATGGGATGATGTCTGGAAAAAGACCGGGCCGGTTTACCTGAAAGAATTGCCCGGACTCGCTTACCACGAAATACCGGCCTCCGACCAAATTTCCGACAGCATAAGAACAATACTCGGATACATAAGTAACCTATAGGCAATAACTTTCACTCCAATGATGATGACAGACATATCCAAACGCTTGCAGGAAGTAAACGACACCCTTGCCGTATCTTGCGAACAAAAGAGACTTTCCTTTGACGAAGCCCTGTGCCTTTCCCTTTTCTACCGTGACTTCAAGGACACCAACGCTCTTGTGGAAGAAGCGGAGTCATTGGCCGTAAAGGACGCGGCACGGCTGCATGGGCTTGCCCTTTCCCTGCTTTCGGAAACGGGGCATTACCTCTCGCTTGACAAGTCCGCAGTGTCAGGCACCGATTACGAGACCCTGTTTGAAAGCCACCTGAAACCTTTTGAGGAAAGGTTCAATGAAGCCAAGACAATTGCGACAAGACTGTGGAGGGAGTATTCCGACAAGTGCAACCGCCTTGACTATCTCCCGATGGATTCCGATGAATACAAGTCGCTGGACGCAGAATGCGGCAAAGCAAAGGAAGAATACGACCATGCCCATACGGCGGCAGACCTTTTATATAAGGAGTGGACGCGGGAGCGTGACCGTTATTTCTGTGTGTGGTGCTTCAAGCCTGTGTTCATAGAAGTGCTGGTGTCCCGACTGAGAGGGATTGCGGAAAGCGTCGTCAAAGACCTTGAAAGAATGAAGGAGGACAAGCCATGAACAGCCGTACCGCATTGCTCAGGGAAACCGCCACATGGACGGACACCGTTGACCTCGGCCTGTGCATGTTCATATACGGGGTATGCAACGAATACCAGTTCGACTATGTTTCGGGCAGCGACTTCGTGAACTTCATGAACCTCAAGCCGACCGCACGGAATGTCTCGGTACGCCCGAAGGAGAACCTCCGCGTCTGTTACATGGTGCTTGCCGTGTCGCAGACCATCCGTCCGCGCGAGCGCGGCAGACTGTGGGCAGAGGAGTTCCTCAAGCGTTGCGGCATATCGAAATCCTATTACGACAAGCACCGCAGCGACGTGTGCGCCAAAGGTGCCACCGACGAGAACAGGAAATACCGCAAGGACATAGACAAGGCCGTCGAGAACGCAAGGCGTCTCGGTTTTACCCCGTAACATCCCGCCTTTCCCCATTCAGGGCATTACAATACAATTATAACGATGCGCCATACTGTTGAAAACCAGCAGTGTGGCGCATTGCTGTTATATGCACTTTCCCCACAGAGGCCACATTGGGGCACTCCGGGTCAAACTTAACTTTGTATCCGAAACGGAAGAAAGAGAAAGGCCAAAACCCAGTATCAAATTCTTCTTCCATACGAACAAGAAACAGATAAAATACAGAACGACATGGAGAATGAACTCAACCTTATGACGACGACAGAAGCGGCACGGTATCTCGGCCTGAAGCCGAGCTATCTCTACAAGCTGATGATGCGCCGCGCAATCCCTTACTACAAGCCGGGAGGCAAGCTGTGCTTCTTCGCTAAGGCGGACCTTGACGCATGGCTGACAAGGGTGAGGGTAAAATCGCAGATCGAAATCGACAGCGAGGCGGCACGCTACAGTATCAGCAGGGAAGGCCGCAAATGAATTTACCAACTATTTTTTAATTTTTAAAAGGAACAAGCATGAATGACATTGAAAACAACGGGCAGGCCATCAAGGATGCCGCTGCCCACGATTCAGGGAACAAGGAACAGAAAAGAGGTGAAAAACGACCGGCAATCAGTGCAAAGGCGCAGACCATTCTTTCATTCCTCCGCTGTTGCACGCCCTACGAGGCCGATTCCATCCGCGTGATGGTCAACTATGCTACGGGCAAGGGCGATACGGACACCATCGGGGCTACCGACATGCTGGCCGTCAACCGCTTCCTCAACCACGGGCTGGACAAGGGGAACGGAGCAAGCGGCGAGGCCGTGATGAGACACCGGCAAGTCCGTGCGCAAAAGCTGATGGAAGCGGTCAAGGAGTTCGTCAACATCGGCCAGTTGTGCCGTGTGAGCGTCGCGCTGATGCGCATAACATCGGACACCAAGGCCGTGGAGGATGCGCGGAGGCACTTGCAACCGGTCACACCCGTAAATGACGGGAAGAACTGAAACAAAGTGGAATAAGCATTATGATAAAAACGAGCGGAGTGCCGAAACGGCAGCGAAAGGACAAGGAAAATTTCTGCTGCAGGATGAATATGAACAGCAGCATCCACAATCCGGCACTCCGTTCACAAACCGGTATGGAATGATGAGAACGACAGCAGGGAACAAGGAACAACATGCTTTCAAGAAACCGGAAGATTTCCGTTCCGTCCGCATACACCTTACAGTGGAAGCCGTTGGATGGCTGTGCGGGACAACGACCGATGACAACGGCAGGGAGATAAGCAATTTCGCCCTGTTTGGTGACCTGTTGGCAAGGATGGCTGTCGCCGCCGGAGAAAGCAAGGGCTTCCGTAGGCCACAATACCTGAAGGCAGGACAGTTCCAATTCTCGGAAACGGCATTGGCGGTAGAGTGGAACATGGGCAGGAAGAAAGCCCGAAATCTTTTGGAAACAATGGAACGGATGGGATTGCTGGCCGTCCGCCATTCAAGGACAGCTTCCGTGGCGGCTTTCGCCTGCGTTGGAGGCTGGACGGACGATGGCGGCAATGACATGGATAATCCTTCCTACCATCCAACCGGCCCGTACCGGGCTGACAGACAGATGTAATCAAGACAGCGTGCGGATGCCAAAGCGTGCCGACAGGCTTAGTTGAATGGCGTTCTGTTGCGAGATATGCCAAGGTATAACCTCCCTTCGGACGGTCATACTTGGCCACTCGCGGCACACTTTCACCGAGCCGGACACGGCACTCGCAGGCTCGCACCAATCACCTCTTATATATAATGGCTATGGCAGAAAACAATAAGGACAATACCGGACTGCCGCAGGACGGCAGACGGACGGAATACATCGGCGCGAAAGTCACCGCAGAACAGAAAAGGCACATCAGGCAACTGGCCGGAAAGTGTGGCATGACCGTCAGCGACTACCTGCTGGCAAGGGCTTTCGGCTACAAGCCCAAGGAAAGGCTCACCGAAAGGCAGACCGCCATCATGGAAACGCTGGCGGGTTGCCGCAGCGACCTCGTGAACTACACCTCCGCACTCCGTGGCATGAACCCGGAAAAGCGCAGGCAGATGTTCGGCAGTTACCCGTTCATGCTCGGATGGCTCAAGGAACTCGGAAAGCTGGCCGACCGGATTACGGGTGTATTGGACAAGGTGCGGATGGATAACCGCCTGCCCGAAGGGACAAGGAACATTGACGACCGGGAGGAGGAACCATGATAGCGAAGGCAAAGTCGATAAGCCACGGCATCAACGACATTCGCTACATCACGGGCGAGGCGGAGAACAAGGAACACCCCGAGCGCATCTTCCATGTCAGGGACAACCTCCTGCAGCCCGGGCTTGACGCAATGGGGATATGGGAATCCATGAAGCTGGCAGCCGCAGGGTCGCCGAGGGTGAGGAACACTGTCATACGCATCGAACTGAGTCCGGCGCCGGAACACACGAAAGGCTTTTCCATCGCGGACTGGCGGAAGCTGTGGGACGAGTTCGTGGGTGAGTTTGACGGCATCGAACTGCTTGACAAGAACGGCAAGACCTATTCCCCGAAAACCAACCTCAAGGGCAGCAAGGGCACGGTGTGGCTGCACGAGGAATCCGACAGCGGCATCCCGCACCTCCACGGCGCATACTGCCGTATCGACGAGGACGGACGTATCAACAACGACCACGACATACACCTGCGAGCGCAACGGGCAGCCGAGCGAGTGGCCCTGAAACGGGGCTGGACGACGGCACGGCAGGTTCGTGAAACGAACATCGGGCAGGTGAACCGCGACTGCATGGAAGTATTGCAATCAATGGACAGCTGGTCTTGGAACGAATACACGGCAAGGCTCCGTGACAAGGGCTATGAGATACTGGAACTGCGCGACGGCAAGAAAGTATTGCACGGCTACGCCCTGGTAAAAGGCAATTCCAGCTACAAGGCATCCAAGCTCGGCAAGGGACGCAACCTGACGGCATCCAGGATTGAAGCCACGTGGAAGAAACTCCATCAGGCAAGGCCTGTTCCGCAAAACACACCGACAGCGAAGCCCGGCACACCGGTCATGGCAAAGCCGTCCGCAAGCCGGCACGGTTATGCTTCATACAAGCCCGGTACCGTCTCCTACGACCTCAACGTACAAGGAAAGGACTTCCGCTTCTACATTCCCGAAGAAGCGGCAGAGGTGTTCAACAACGAGTTCGACTACCGCGAAACAGCCAACCACAAGGAGCTTACGGACATGGCGGTAGGTTTGTTCATTGGTCTAATCGACGCTCCCGTTGTACCGTCTTCGGGCGGTGGAGGAAGCAACGATGAAAGCCCGTGGGGACGGAAAGAGGACGAGGACGACCGTGAATGGGCAAGGCGGTGCGCACGCATGGCGGCACGCTGCATGGGCAAGAAACCGAAATCGGGATACAGACGGTAACATATAGGATGAGTACGATGAAGAAAGACAAGTTTGACTTCTCGGAAGAAATGGACAAAGTTGACCGCAGCATCGATACGGCCAGGTGGCAAGAGGCAGAACATGATGCGCTGGAGGAAAATTTGGAGGCGCTGCACGAGTTGAACATCAGGACAGAGGAACTCACCGGGGCATTCCGGAGATCCGTCGAGACCTTCAACATGGCGGTTGATGAATTGCGCAAGCACTCCCAAGCACTCTTCTCCGACAAGGCGAAGGAGGAGATTGCGCAAGAGGGAGAAAGGGCCTGCAAGAGAATGACGGACGCATTGGAACGGAAAGGCGACGAACTGATAGCGAAGCTCGAAAAGGCGGACAAGCGCATATCCATACCGCAAGCGACATTCTGCGGCATGATATTTACTTTGGCCATATTGACCGTGTTTGCGGTAGTAATCTGCATCTACAATGAGAGCAACCAGCCTGATGCGTGGATTAGAATCATTGCCATTTGCACGCTTTGCGTTTTGTTGCTCGGCATTGCCGCAGCCATCTTTATCAGCAGGAAATTGGGGAATAGGAAGTTTAATAAAGAACCATAATATCAATGTATGACAACGACAATAAAAGTAAAGTTTCGCCCGTCAACGGTCGCAGGCCGTCTGGGCAGCATCGTCTATCTTGTCACTCACCGCCGCGTGGTGAGGCAGATAACGACCGGGTACAAAATCTATCCCGATGAGTGGGATGAGAAACGTTCTGTAATGACCCTAATTGCAGACAACGCCATACGTACAAAAGTAATCCAATCAATCAGACAGAAGTTGCATTGGGATTTGGAACGTTTGCGCAGGATCATATCGAACTTTGAAAGCAAAATGGAAGAATATTCGGCTGATGAGATTATTGATGAGTACCGGCGCGTTACGAAAGAAAACGCCTTATTCTGCTATATGGAAAATGCCATCCTCAGGCTATTGGAACTTAACCACACAGGGACGGCCAACAACTATCGTGCAGCATTGGGAAGTTTCAGGCGTTTCAGCAACGGTGAAGACATTATGCTGGAAGCCATCGACCATATCCTGATGGAAGATTACCAGTCGTACCTGAAACAAAGAGAGCTTACACCTAATTCCATATCCTTTTATATGCGGATATTGAGGGCTGTCTATAACCGTGCGGTGGAGGAAGGCCTTACACAAGACCGGAAACCTTTCCGCAATGTGTTCACAGGCATGGAGAAGACGGTCAAGCGGGCAATATCCTTACCCGTTATCAAGCGCATAAAGAATCTTGAACTCTCGTCAAAACCAAGCCTTGAATTTGCGCGTGACATATTCCTCTTCCTTTTCTACTGCCGTGGGATGTCCTTCATTGACGCAGCCTTCCTGAAGAAGACGGATGTCCGGGATGGTATATTGTCATATCGCAGACACAAGACGGGGCAACTTCTGCACATCAAGATAGTCAGTCAAATCAGCGAGCTGATTGAACGCTATTCCGATAAGGAGTCGCCTTACCTGCTCCCTATAATAACTGTTCCCGGTAAAAATGAGCGGACACAATACGAGTCAGCATTGCGGCGCATCAATAATTCGTTAAAGGTAATAGCATCAATGGTGAATCTGCAAATACCGCTCACGACATACGTCACGAGGCACGCTTGGGCCACGATTGCCAAAAGCAAGAACATATCCGTCAATGTCATATCGGACGCTCTCGGTCACGATTCCATTTCGACCACACAGATATACCTTGCCTCCATTGACACAGCAACTATAGACAAGGCGAATGATCTTGTTATCAGTGATTTATAAAGAATGCTGGCTTGTTTTCTGTTATACAAAAACATCCGTTTCCTATGAAGAAACGGATGACGATTGCAAAGGTAAACAAAATCCAGAATAAAAACGCATTGGAGTTGGAAAAATTTCCACGTAAAGGCAAAAAAATCACTATTTGTTGTTGGAATACATATGGTTAATATCATAAAGGCCGCATTTTCCGTGTGTTATAAGAAACATCCGTTTCTTCATAGGAAACGGATAATAAGAGGAAAGTTACGAATAGTGACAAATATCCGAATGAGCACATTGTCTAATGTGAATTCCCGGCAAAGCGGGTTGAATCTTTCAGATGATAGAGTTAAATCTATCATTATCCCCGAAATTGAAGAACCTTCTGATTGTAAGGTTATAAGTGATGGGGTGTCCTCAAATTATGCGCAGGTGGATGGTTGCCAGTGGTACGTTTTGCGAGCTACTTACAATCGTGTGGAGAAAAGTCTCAATGCATTGAAAGCAAAAATGACCTATATATATCTGCCAAAGCGATTCACATTAAAACAAATTGGTGCAAAGAAGAAACGGCAATGGGAACCGCTACTTCCGAATATGGTTTTCGTTTATTCTTCACAAGATGTTATAGAAAGAACTTTTTTAGAAAACAGAGAATTGGCACATTATCGTTTTTATCGTGATAAGACTCAACAGATAAACGGCTATGACGGGAAGCATCCGCCAATAGTCGTTCCGTACAATGAAATGATGAATTTTATCAGGCTTACAAGCGTTGAAAATGAACACATTAGACTCGTTACACCAGAACATTGCCATTATAAAAGTGGTGATAGAGTGCGTATAATAGATGGAGACTTCATTGATGTTGAGGGCCGTGTAGCTCGAATAGCCGGACAACAACGTGTAGTCGTGGAGATGCGCGGTATTTGTTTGGTTGCAACAGCATATATCCCGAGTGCATTTTTGGAGAAGATTACATAAAAACTATGACTCCACATTGTTTTTGAGTGAATTTAATAACTCGTTAGGTAGAACAAATATAGCAAAATCTATGAGCAGCAATAAGACCATTATTCCCGGTATGGAGGATGCTTATACCGACAATCCGAATTTCGGCAAACAGAATGCCAATGTGCAAGATGGAACATTTGTCCCGAATCCGTTTGGAACAACGCCAAGCAATGAGAATGCCCCTCGTCAAAAGCCTGTAGTCGGATTCTTATATTCAATTTCAAGATCCGGTTCAGGGGAATACTGGCCTTTACACATAGGCTCTAATACGATAGGACGTTCCAGAGATTGTGATGTGAGTCTGGAAGAAGCAACGGTTTCGGAACAACATGCAGTACTTGTTGTGCAGCAAATGAAGAATCCTGAAAAAGTCATCGCTTGGATCAATGACTCAGGGTCGACTTGCGGAACTATGATAAATGGTGAAAGCCTCGGCTTTGACAGAAGAGAATGTTTTAATTGTGACATTATAACCATAGGCGAACATTACGACTTATATTTCATTTTGATAGACGCAAAACAAATCGGATTGAATGTATGTCGGGATTTTATTCCAACCCAAGGCTCTTCTAAAGGATTCAATCGAATGCCAAACTCGCGAAATCCATACGCAGCTGCAACAAACAACCATTTCACGCAAGGATACAACCAAGACAGCGTATCCCCACAAGGTGGTACAGTGGGTATGGATGAAGAGGTAGAAAATAATCCTTCGACAAAACCGGGCAGAACGATATTCATGTAATTTTATGTCCCTAAAAAAGCTACAAGGACAGTTTGAAACGGGTAAAGGCATCTATTATGAATATGATGATGCATCTACACCTCTCGGAGAGGGAGGAATGGGTGTTGTGTACCGTGGTTATTGCATTGAAGAGCGGACAGGCATTCGCAAAGAAGTGGCGATTAAAGCCTTGCATGACGATTTGCCTGAAGAAGTGTACGCAAGAGCAGAGCGAGAAGCCTCAATACAAATGCGGCACGACAATCTGGTTGAAATGCTCGGCCTGATTAGCGTATTTGAAACGAACAAGTGGGGAGAGCCTGTATGCCATCATTATGTGATTAGTGAATTTCTTCACGGCATTGAATTATCCGATTTGCTGACCGGTAATTTCAATCGGATTGAAAAAGGAGAAGATAAATTTGCACGGGAATTATACACCAAGTATATAAAGGATAGAGAAGGAACTTCCATCTATATCATAAAAAATATTTTATCCGGCGTATTGGCCTTGCACGATAAGGGGTATATACACCGGGATATAGACCCAAGCAATATTATGGTTACAAGCGATGGCTGTATCAAATTAATCGATTTTGGTATCGCTAAGAATCTAAAGGCTTTGGGATCGAATGATAAATTGATGACTGCTGCCGGAAAATTTATCGGCAAAGCCGAATATGCTTCTCCGGAACTAGTCTTAGGCGATGTCAGGAATCAGAATTATACAACGGACATATATGCCTTGGGTATACTGTTTTACAGATTGCTCGTAGGCCGGTTGCCTTTCGAGGGCAGCCAATACGAGGTGTTGCAACACCAACTTAAGTCAAAGATACCAGTAAGCAACATTGACAATAAGGCTCTTGCAAAAGTGGTAAAAAAGGCGACGGAAAAAATCCAGGGTAACAGATATAGCTCAATAGCCGAATTTCGGGTAGCAATAGACATTGCAGAAAAATACAAGCCTAATATATGGAACAAATATAAACCGTATTTTATATTTATCCCGATTTTTTTGTTCTTAGTTATAGGCACAGCAGTGTGGAAACCTTGGAACAAGGCAGAATCCACGGTAAATCCAATCAATTTTGAGCAAGCATTAAGCATGTTGGATTCCAGTGTTCCTGATTCGGTTGTACTCGGTTTCGATCAAATGAAGCAATTGGCTGATGCGGGTAATGATAAAGCCAAGATTGAAATTGGAGTGACATACTTTGCAAATGACCAAAATGAAATAGTTTCTCACCGAAGGACTTTGTTGGGAAAAAGTAACGACAGAAATCCCACTGAGTTGGGAAATACAGTGAAATACCTGTCAAGCATCAATGACAAATCCATAATAACCCCTGATGTTTATTATATACTAGGTGCAGCTTATTATCTGTTGAATGATGAGTCAAATGCCTTAAAGTATTTTGAGGAAGCAAAGAGGCTATTAAATATGAATGAAGATGCCTCACATGGGTATGACAACGATGTACTCAAAAAGGTTTTGGAAAATAACATTGGAGTTTTAGATGAAGCATTAAAATCACGTGAATAGCAATAGAGAACAACAGGTCTTCCAAAAAGAAGGCGACCCAAGAATATACCTACAAGTTTCTGGACAATGGTATTATTATGATCCCAATAGCACGCCGTTAGGGAATGGCGCAATGGGAACTGTGTATTTAGGTTTCTCATGTAATTCAAATAAACGTATCGCCGTGAAAAGGGTTAAGGACATATATGCCAATAATAAGATGATTAGAGAAAGGGCACGCCAAGAAGCGTCTTTATCCTTTTCACATCCCAATTTAGTCCAGATGATAGGCTTGTGCGAATATGCACCCAATTATGGTCCTATTTTCATTCTAAGTGAGTACATTGCCGGCATAACGCTGGAATCTCATGTTAAAGAGCAATTAAGCGGTTTGCCAACAGAGGAAAGAACGGAAAAAATTGCAAATGAAATTTGTCATGTGCTGGATGCGTTACAGTATCTACATGTACGGGGTGTTGTACATCGGGATGTTAAGCCATCCAATATCATGATTGAAAATGGATCAGTGATAAAGTTGATGGATTTAGGCATTGCAAGATTGAATGGTGGAAACAAGTATTCTTCCTATGGCTTCATTGGAACGCCTCAATATGCAGCTCCGGAACAAATCCTGCGTGACACCCAAAACACAGAAATCAATGCACAGACAGATGTTTATGCAGTAGGCATTACTTTATATGAACTCATCACCGGAAAAAATCCGTTCAAGACTGATATCGAAGCAGAAATTTTATCGAGGCAGATGACCATGAAGCTGCCTTACGATAAAAGAATGTCCAAAAGTCTATTTCGTGTCATATTGAAGGCCACAGAAAAATCACAAGCGAAACGTTATAAATCCGCTTCAGAATTAAAGTTTGCCATAACTGAAGCCATCCACAAAAAGAATAATCCGATATTGGAGGTCATTGTAAACAATAAAATCATCATTTTCTGTGTGCTTGCATTACTTACTCTATTAGTAATCTCATTTTTAATATAATTATGGGTACACCTATCGAAATAAAAGGAAAGACAGTAGGCTATATCGATTCCCGTATTGGTGGCCGGAAGGAGAACCAAGATTCTGCAGGTCTGAGAGATACAAAATTAGGCTATCTGATCGTTGTTTGTGACGGCATGGGAGGTATGCAAGGCGGTAGTGTCGCGTCACAAATCGCAGTCCAAACGATACTTGAAACCGTTGCTTCTGCCGATGTGCAAGCCAATCCTTCAATGACTTTGATAAAGGCTATCCGGAATGCTAATATGGCTATTATAGAGGAAGGGCGAGATGATCCGAATCTGCAAGGCATGGGAACGACGGTCACAGCACTCCTGTTAACGCCACATTCAGCACTTACTGCATATTTAGGAGACAGTCGGATTTACCAGATACGGCACGGAGAAAAGGTCTTCAGGACTTTTGATCATTCTATGGTATTTGAGATGGTTAAAGAGAAAGTTATTTCCGAAGAACAAGCAAGACTCTCTGATCAATCCAATGTCATAATGAAAGCGTTAGGAATTACTCCTGACATAGAAGTTGAAGTCGTAGAAAGGCCGTATCGAAAAGGTGACAGGTTTGTTTTGTGTACGGATGGCTTTTGGGGAGCAATGCCAGAAGATGAATTCATCCGTCATCTTTCCGAGAAAAAACCTTTAGACAAGATTCTTGATTCAACGGCCAATATTGTGGAAAGTATTGGAAGAAACAGTGGAAAGGAATATGATAACCTGACAGCTGCGATTTTGGAAATGAACAGTAACTCGATATTGAAAGAAAAAATGAATAGAAAGGCAAAAATATTGATTGCAATTTTAGCAATATTCCTGATAATAAGTGTGACCTTGAATACTTTGTTGTTCATGGGTGTAAACATTAAGGGCAATGTCATTGAAAAACAAAATGTTGAAGTTAGCGGGGAAGACCTTGAAACTCCAACAGATTCCGTACAAAACAAACCATGAAAAAGATATATACAATTGGTAGGGATGAAGGCTGTGATATAGTTATACCTGACAGCACGGATGTCATTAGCAGGCTGCATGCAACTATTAGAGTTGAATCCAATGACAAAATTTATCTGACAGACCAAAGCCGGAACGGAACATACATAAATGGGATGAAGATGTCCTCCAATGTGGAGATTCCGGTTTCTCGTAAAGATGTCGTATCCTTAGCTCATATCTATGAGTTGGATTGGTCTTTGGTCCCTAAGCAGAAAAACAAAACTAAAATATTCTTTTGGGCTGTTGTGTTGGTTGCTCTCTTGGGGGGAGCGGCTTATTTCTTCTTCGGCTTGAATCGTGGTGATTCAAAAGAGCCGGTTGAACAAGCTCCGATACCACCGGTAATAATGAAACCCGATACTGTGTCGGTGAGAGATACAGTGCCTGTTAAACCAAATGAAGAAAAACCTGAAGAGACAAAACCTGAAGAAGTTGAGCAAGAGGAAGAACGTGTAGAGGAGAAGGTTGTGGAACCTGAAGAAGAAATATACAATCCTATCTACTAACAGATAAATTCACTGATTATGAAATTACTTGTAATAGGAAATAATAGTAATTGCCATATAAGATTTAACAGTCCATTTGTCAGCGGTTATCATGCAGAACTATTATTGCTTGATAACGGTGAGATATTGCTGACTGATAAAGGAAGTCGGAATGGCACATACCTGAACGACCAAAGACTGCAACCTAACAAAGATATACCAGTTAAACGTGGTGATGCTATTCGTTTCGCCGACCAGTTGTTGGATTGGCAGAATGTTCCATCCTTGCCCATGCCGGATTTTACAAAAATAAAAGAGATGCGCGGTATTGGAACAAACTTCAGGAACAAGCATCAACTGCAAGGGGACAAAGTCAGTCGTTTTCATGCAACTTTGACAAAAAAGAATGATAAGAAATGGTACATTCAAGACCATAGCAAAAACGGCACGACGGTAAACGGTAAAGCCATACCTTCCAATTTGGATATTAAGCTAAAGAAAGGAGATAAAATACTGTGTGCAGGTGTCCCTGTGCCTAACCCCTATGGGGAAAGCCGACAAATAAACTACAGAAAGTTGTTGACGATACTTTTCATCGTACTTGCCGTTAGTGGGGTCGGTATAGGCGTATATTCTCTTAGAGGGTGTGGCGGGACTAACTCTTTGCAGGTTCCATCCAAACTAATGACGGATAATGAAATCTATGCCAAATACAAGAATTCAACGGTCTTGCTGATTGGATTTTATTATTATAAAGTCTCTGCCGGGAATTTGGATTTAGGAAAGTTGGAATTGCCCACAGAAGTCGTTATTTCGGAAGGAAAGCTCAAAGCCGTAAATGGACAACGAGGCAATATGAATATGTATACGGGAACAGGATTCTTCGTTTCTGAAGATGGCAAGATTGTAACCAATCTGCATATAGTCAGGCCGTGGCTTTTCGAGAAAGATTTATCCTTGATTTCCGACCAATATAAAATGTTTATGGCAAGTGTTGCATCGGAAAATCCTGCATTGAATGCCTTCACGGCACAAATCAAGGTCGAAGGGGTTTTGGATTACATCGGCATGATTCCGAATGGAGTATATTTTAGCGAAGACAATCTTAAGAAATGCAGAGAATTTGCTGTTCATAATAATACAGAAAAGGATGTCGCCATACTTCAGTTGGAAACCATGAAATTACCTGATAAAAGCAGTATTGTGGATCTTAACCAAGCTGTTGTGAATGATACGGAAATAACTGTCGGTTCTCATATTTACACCTTAGGTTTTCCGTTTGGATTAAGTCTGCAAGATTTAAAATCACCAAAAGGTATCCAGTTGTTAGGACATGGAGGAAGCATTACGCAGGAAAGCACAAAATACTCTTTCGGCTTCGATGCCGCTTCGTATGGTGGAGCAAGTGGTTCGCCCATCTTTAATGAAAAAGGGCAACTTATAGGAATCCTTAATTCCGGGATTTCAAAGAGCCAGGGATTCAATTATGCCATAAAAGCATCCTATGTTGTTGACTTGCTGAACAGTAATTCATTACAGGAATAATGTTGATAATGAAGAAGATTCTATTTGTCTTTTTGATGTCTTTCTGCGTCTCGCATTTGATGGCGCAAAGCATGGAGTGGTTATGTCGCCCTAGGAAATACGCCGACATACAATATATGGGCTTTGATTTGTTTAAGGTCAAAGACGATACGGGAAAATGGGGCGTTGTCTCTGCGCAAGGGAAAGAGGTACTAAGTGTCAAATACGATAGTATTACTCATTTTGTTGAAAACAGGGCTTTGATTCTGGATAAGTCTGGGCATAGGATAATTGGAATCTTAGATTCAAACGGCTCAATGATTAAATCATTTGAAAAAGAGGAACTTTTCGTCACATCACATCCATACTACAAAGAAGGGTTGTTAGGTTTCAAGGAAAAGAACGGGCTGTGTGGTTATATGAACGCTATGGGTGACGTTTCAATAAGACCTCGCTTTTATCTTGCCGCCCCATTTCAAGATGGGATTGCAACTGTTCAATATGCCGATGGCGATGGTTATTATGGGCTAATAAACAAATCCGGAGGATCTGCAATCATTTCCGATACCAAATATAGATTCTTAAGTTCATTGGTTGACGGCCAATTGCTGGCAGTGACATCATCAAGCAGAGGAGGTGACTTGTTAAGAATAATGAAACTGGATGTAAACAGGTTGAAAGCGACAAAGACTTTGGAGAAGAAGATGTTCGTGGATTTATCGGATGATTTCACCTATTTGGTCAGTCAAAACGGACATCATTACTTCATTGATAGTCAATGGAGAATAACCGGAGCAAATTACTCGTTCAAGTTACCTTATCAAATTGTAGATAAACAGACGTTTATTACAGAAAGTGCCGAATTGTTGAGCAAACAGGACACCAAGAACGGTGTACAAATCACCTATATGGGCAAGCCTATTCTTGAGCATTCGTTTGATAAAGTGGAAACGTATGAAAAGAAATATGCTATTGTGAGCGCGAAAGACAAGAGCATCGGCATCTTGAAGCTGAATCCGTCCGCAGGGATTGAGGTATTTGAACCGACACAAGTCTTTGTATTCAATCACAATCCTCTGCCAAGTGTCCTTACGGCGAATTTAGATGAGATTGAGCCAGAACAATACATAGAAGTGGCTGTCGATATCAAGGATGTTAATCCAAAGCAATTGAAATGTTATATTAACGAAGACGGATATTTGCGATATGCACCATTGAAACAGCAAAACAACGGGGATTGGAAGATACATCTTCCTTATTTCCAACCCGACACACAGTTTGATAACATAGTTTCCAATGATATAGATATAGCCATCACTTACGACGGACTGGAATGGATGCATCGTACCGTAAAACTTACAACGAAGCATGAACCAGGATATGACATAAGTATCTCTGATGGCAATGTAGGACAAAGTAAACTCGAAATCATCGTACAATCCATCAAGGGTATCCCTAACAGGCAAACGAGAATTGGTGTCACAGGGCAGAAAACCACCTATCTCAATGGCGATAAGAAAGTAATATCAATCCCCGTCCATGTTCCTGAAGGAGAAAGTAGAACTTTTACCTATACAGTGACGGTTGCGGAAGAAGGATGCCCGATAATGAAGAAAACCGTCAGCAAGACAATAACCATGCCTAAGCAACGCAAGGGAGAAAAGAAGAAGGGAGAAAAGAAGAAAAAGGTAATAATAATATAAACTATTCAAAATCAGAAAGTAATGAAGAAAGCTTTTATTTTAGCCATTGGACTACTTCTGTCATTGGGCAGTGCTGTCGCCCAAGTAAAAGTTGACAGAGGTTATGGCGAACAAAAGGCAAAGACGGCAGAAACTTCACAAGTAAGGCAACGTTCTGCTTTGGCCATAAAATATGGCGTAAAAGTTGGTGTCAATCTCTCTAACATGAGTAACGACATGACGTTTGACCCGGAATTTTCTATGGGAACAGGATTCCATGTAGGAGCATTGGTTAATTTCCATTGGGGACAAAGGACTGCAAGCAGTTTGCCCGGAACAGGATTATGGGGGTTGCAACCTGAGTTGCTTTATTTAAACAATGTAATAAAAAGTAAAGGTGGGGATATTAAGTTGAACTACATTAAAGTTCCTGTGATGCTTAAAGTTTATCCATTGTCAGCCTTGAGTATTGAGATAGGTCCCGAATTTTCTTACTTAATCTCATCGTCACCCGAGACAGTAGATTTGGATGATGCGACAGTGAAAGTCGGAGATTGCAAAGGCTTCAACTTCGGAGCAGGTGTTGGTGCTGCATACGAGTTTGATTTCGGCCTTATGATTGGGGCAAGATATTCGATGAACTTCACCGATTTGGGTAAGAACCTGATGTGGAAAAACAACAGCAATATTCAAATCTCAGCAGGCTGGTTATTCTAAACATTCACAACATCAAAAATTAGAAGAATATGAAAAAAATAATATTAGGTTTTCTTGCGTTGATAACGGCTTTTGTTTCATGCACAGACCAAGAGGATATAGAGTTGACCTATAAAACGGAAGTAGGTGTTACTGCTGCTCATATATTTGATGACTATGAGCAATTCCAAGTAGGAGATTTCGAAATGTCTACTGATGGCTGGAAACTCAATTTGTTAGTGCTAGTTTATGATGCAAATGGACACCTCGTTGACAAATCAGAGAAGTTGTGTAATAGTTTAAGCGAAACCTTGAACTATGAACCATCATTGGCTTCTGGCGAATACACTGTTATAAGTATCGCTGATTTTAGAGACGGTTTAGGGGGTGTGGGATATAAATTTTGGAATATTGAGAATGAATCCAATATTCAAGATTTATCGATCACAGAAAATGATAGCTATTTTCCTGTCGTATTTGAAACTCTCGGCATAGATGTACAAAGAATTGAGATTACAAACGCTTCTAAAGCCATTGTGGCAGATATCAAGCCCATAACAAGTTTGGTGCATGTTTATATGAGTGACAAAGACTATTCTGGATGGGGCATTGATGGCTATAGCAGATTCTCGGTTTTGACTGCAGGTTACTTTATTAAAGCGCTTAAAGCTAAAAATAATGTAAGATTTGGAAATAATGGGGATCTTTCTTTCAACTATAGTGAGCAGTTATCTAATTACAACTTAGCTATCTCTGAAGTTTATACTAAATGGACTGATAAAAAAGCCCCGACGGGTTATCTTTATCGTGCATTACTGCCTGAAGAAAACAAAGGATTTAGATTCGAGATACAGAAAAGAGAATTACCCGATGATACTTACGAAACATTTGTTAAGCTCTGTGGTGAGTTTGATACAATAGGAGAAGACGAAATCTTGCCGGAAATTTCATCAAATAAGCAATATGTCGTTAATATGATTCTTGATGCGATGCAACTTGTTGTAATGGAATATCCTGCCGACTATAATCATGAAAGATACACCGAACAGTTTATAACTGACTACAACAACCAGCTAATGGCGGATATGGTTAATACCAAGTATGAAAATATACTTGGGGAAGATGAAGACTATGCCAATGTGTTTTTAGATATGGAACCATATGACCACAACACATTATCCAATCTATATGTTTCATATTATCCACGATCAAGGGCTAATCGTTATGAACAATTTATAACAACAGCATATTTAAATTCAGATTTTAGCAGTTGTTGCCAAGTTCAATTGCTTCTTCCCACCCTATCAGATGAATCTTTTGATTATCTTAAAGGTCTTCTATCTGAGAGATTCCAAGTTGAAGAAGAAGGCAAATATGGTCCAAACAATTTTACATACCTTGAACCAGGAAAAACAGAAGAGGATTCAAAATATCGCGTAGCATTACAAAGAGAATACAATGAAGATGAAGACCAATATATTTATTTCTTGAGCTACAACCTTCGTTCAGTATTTTATCCTCAAAAGGAAAATTTGTGGATAGACTTTACTTCTTTATTTGGCTCTAACAAAAATATGGTAAGCTCATCAATGGAAAGTTACGGCTGTAGTTTTAGCTTTTCTGATGATTCTTATTCAGCAAATGGAAGCGATTATTACAACATAGAGAATAATGATTATGCATATTTAGTCGGATTCGTGTTCAATGTTGATAACCAAGTTTCACAATATTGGGTTTACTATGAGTCTTCTAAAGTCACTGATGTCTATAACTATCTAACACGAGAATACACTGCGGCTGAAAATGAGAGTACTGAATATGCATATGTGTTCTATAATGACAATAGAGACTTGAAAGTTGTACTCGACTTGATGAACGGTGCTGTTATTTATACCAAGTTGGATATGAAACAACATGAATCACCAGCCTAACTTGACCTATTTAATCAAATGAATGTTCGAAAAGGGGGTATGGCTATTATGTTCTAAACGAAGATATGCTTACTCCGCTAATTCAATATATCTTCACATGGTGTTGAGATTGTCTTCGTAAGCTATTGAAGTATATATTCATTTTTAGAGAATACAAATTGACTTTTTCGGACATTCATCTAAAAATATAATGCTGCAAATAATAGACTGCTATGAATTTTAGAAATAAATACTTCTATATGCTAATCATGCTTTGTGTCAGTGCAAATACATTCGCACAAAACATTGAGCAGATTTATATGAAGAGCGGTTCTGTTATAGAAGGATATATTGCGGAACAGAAACCGGGGAAACATATAACTTGCCAAACAACCAAAGCAACGATTGTGGTAAATAGTGATTCTCTTCAAAATAGAATAACGGAAAGGATTCCATTTGAAGCGTTATCCACTGAATGGCAAGGTTGGGCAGAACAAAATAAAAAGTACATCGAAAACGGCGGGCAGAAACTATTGGAACTCACGACACTGGAATTTAGAAACATTGTCTACCCGAAAGTTTATCTGTTGGAAAAAGGTTCACTTATCAAGTTCATTGATTTATCTCCTAACGCATATACTTTCAAATGGAATGATATGTATAGGACGGTAAAGAAAAAACGTCCCGACAATTTATTTTCTGGTCTTAAAGAGATTCTTGTGCTCTCAGATAACTCCCGAGTGGAAGGACAGATTATTGAACAATATCCCGGAAAGGATTTGAAAATAGAAACCGACAACGGAGAAGTCCTTTCGTTCAAGTCCAGCGATGTAAAGCAGATCATAACAGAAAAGATTAATGAAAAACTGGACTTATGGGTACAGATTCCATTACTTGATAAGATTCGAGTTAAGGGGGATACCTCAGAGTTCGTGGGCTTCATCTCTTCAAGAACATTAGGTAAAGAACTTGTGTTTGAATTTGAGAACGGTGAGAAACGTACAATCCCTCAGAATCAAGTGATTTCTTATGCAAAACTGCCCAATAAGAAATACGTTGCAGCATACGATAAAGTTCTTAAAGAAGGTGAAATCCTTTTGGATGGTGAACCGGCATATTTCGTCCAACTGAAAACAGTCGGGCAATATCTCGTTTTAGGGAGTATCGTTTCTGCACAGAAACATATCGGTGAAACTGTTTGTTTTCAAGCAAATCTTAGTGACACAGATACACCGATAACGCTTGTCAAGGCACACGTTGAAAGCGTGACCATACCTGATGAGAAGCGTAAGAGAGAGATTCCTTATCCGGTTATCACCTATCAGGATTTGGTGCAATCGCCTCTCCCTTTTGTTCGGGAAACGACACCTCTCGGAAACATAAAAATCACGTTTGAGGTCGAGGAAGCAGGTGATTACGTGTTGTACATACAAGGTCAAGATGGCTATATTGTCATTAACGTCATAAAATGAGGCGTTCATCAAAAGTTATTCGTGTGTGTAATATAGTATTGGAAAAATCATAATAGGACTAACAAAGTATGGCTATTAAAAAATTACAAGGAGAAAAGGAACGTAGCGAAGGAGTCTATTATGAGTTTGACACCGAAGCCGACATTTTAGGTCAAGGCGGAATGGGGCGTGTATACTTGGGTAAAAGAATTGACAGCAAAGGGAGTGCGTCGCAAGTGGCTATCAAAGTAATGTTTGAGGGATTGCCGGAACTTGTGATAGAACGGGCAAGAAGGGAAGCTTCCATCCAAATACGCAATGACAGTCTTGTCTATATGCACGCATTCATCGAAACACATGACAAAGATTTGTTCGGGGTGGATGTCACTCACTATCATGTCATAAGTGAATATTTGAATGGCATAAGTTTGGAAAACCTCATTGAAGGAAAATTGGAAGATAGGCATGGTGTAGTGCATCCTGAAATAGAGTCGCTTTATAATGAGTATGTCGCTGACCGAGAACAGGTAGCAACGGAAATTATAAAAAAGATATTGTCCGGTGTAATGGCTCTACATGATGTCGGATATATCCACAGGGATATTGACCCAAGCAACATAATAGTAACTACGGATGGAAAAATAAAATTAATAGATTTCGGCGTTGCCAAGCAATTAGTCAGGCTGAACACCGCAGATAAGGGGTTGACCTCAACTGGACAGTTCTTGGGCAAGGCCGGTTATGCAGCCCCAGAACTTATCTTGGGAGACATTCGGCATCAGAACTTCTCTACGGACGTATATGCCATAGGTATTTTGTACTACCAATTACTTACAGGGCATTTGCCCTTTTCTGGAACTTCCTACGATATGATGGAAGCTCAGCTGCAAAAATCAATGCCACTGAAAACGATAAGTTCCCGACAAATAAAAACGGTAATAAAGAAGGCAACGGAAAAGAAACAGTCTGAGCGGTATGCTACATCTTCCCAATTCAGAGCTGCCATTGACTCTTTTGTATTTCCTGAGCCTTGGCATATAAAGCGAAGTGTCTTGATAGGCGGTATTGTGATCATTGCCATTGTACTGTCGATAAGCATTTATATAGCTATGCCCTCCCCACCCCCTGCTCCCACGCAAGACGATTTGTATCAGACGTACTTGACAGAACTAAATGCCGCTGACCAGCAAAAGGCTTTAGATGGATTTAATGGTATGTTGAATATGGCCGAACAAGGTTATATGCCTGCCATGTATCAAGTGGCATATACATACGTTTGGGCACCCAATGACAGCTTATCCTCTATGAGGAAAAAGAATTTGGGACTTGAGACTGATGCTTTGGGACTTCTGAAAGACAACTCCAAAAATGAGGAAGCTATGACTTGGCTGAAGAGAGTCATCCAGGCATCAGATTCAACCCATTATCAGGCAATGTCTTGGTTGGCACAATACTATCTCAATGGAATGGTAGTGAACCGTGATATCGATGTTGCCATCAACTTGCTAAACAGAAGTAAGACAGAAGCGATTAGGAATAAAGACAAGGAATATGTAGACAAAATAGATAAAGTCATATCGAGAATAAATGATAGGAAAAATGAAAGCGATTAATAAATTATTTGTTGTATTTGTTTTGATGTGTTTAGCTCCTTCTGCTGATGCTCAGATTGCAAAATGGTTAGTGCGTCCTTCTTATGACCACATAGAAATGACGGACAGCGGATTACTGAAAATAGTTTCGGACGGCAAAGAGGGGCTTTTATCAGTTGAGGGCAGAGAAGTGTTACCGATGGATTTTGACAGTATCAGTTCTTTTGAAGAAGGCAGAGCCTTGCTTTTCAAGAATGGGAGATTTTATGGTATTACTGACCTTCAAGGACGAATCATTCCATTACAAGAAAGAGGCTATAAACTTCCGCATGAGTCAGCGCGTTTCCATTACGGTTATTTACTCGTAAAGCAAAATCAACAATTTTATTATATTGATAAAGAAGGAAATCAAGTATATGGCCCGTATGCAGATGCCTACCCTTTCTTCAATGGTCATGCTTGCGTAAAATCTTACATCGATTACCAGAAAAAACCTGAAGAAACCTTTTACGATTGCATTGATACAGACGGGAAATCTTTACAGCTACAAGAGTTTGACAAGAAAGACATCAATTTTATATCGTCATTTAGTGAGGGAAAGGCCATTATTGTAATCAAAAAAAGATTCTATGCCCTTGATTCTGACACCTATAATTTAACTCCGATTTCAACAGACAGTACAACAAATAAAAAATCATTGGTCGTTTCTGAAAGCAAAGAAATCCAAGTTCACAAAAGTGAAGAAGGCTATCTGGTTGCCGCAAAGAACGGTAATTTTGAATTTGATCAGTTTATGCGATTGAAACTTATGAAATTATCTGGGAATGAGCCTGTAGTAATCGATTTTCCTGTTGAACCCAAACGAAAATTCTCAAGCATATTTGCTAAAATAACGGACAATAATCAAAACGGTATCGCCTTTGAAGGGAAAACACTTTTACCGCCGCAGTTTGATGACATTCTGCACATGGAAGGCAAATTGGCCATAGTGAAAGTTGCTGGGAAATGTGGGGTTATCACAGTTGATGAGGGAAATGACTTCCTTTTTAAATTAAACAATAATGAGAACATAGGATTCAACCATCAATTCTATGATGCAAAACTGACTGTTTTAATGCCGCCATACATAAAGTGTGCATCCGCAACAATCACCAGTCATTCTGACGATTGTGAAATTCAGATAGATTCACGTTCAGAAAGTGAGAATGTTGAAGGCAACACACTGGGTTATAATTGCCGCTTATCGATTCCTAAGAATCTTACGGACACCCTGACTGCTCATGACTACTTCTATTCTCTAAAATATGATGGGCTGCTGTCCATCCCACATAAAGTAACAATCTCTGAGTGGTATGTAAAATACTATGAGGTGGAGCTTTCCAATACCAATTTTACGGTATCTTCTATCAACGACACAATCACGGTTGAGTTTGACTTGATAAAAACCGATGTAGCGAGAAACGACAATAGCAATTATTTTAAGAATATAGAAGTTGTGGCTTCCAACTTTTCTGACCAGCCCATATTGAATAAAATAACAGAGAACCATTATTCATTCCAGATATCCGGCATAGACCAGGAACGGATTAATTTTTCCGTCAAGATTACAGAAGTGGGATGCCCCTCAATCGAGTATCCGTTTGAAATGGTCTTTGTCAAGCCGAAACCTCGTGAGAAGAACAAGAAGACAACCGTGACGATTGCCCCGGTTAGGAAAACTTCTGCCCCTGTTCAAAAAGAAATCATCTTATTAGATTGATGAAAGGATTTTCCGATAGGATACTTGAACATGTATCCTATGTTAAAACCCAAAGTATCCTTAGGATAAAATAGCAAATATCTTATAATACTTTCAACAACTGAGTTTTATCTCAAAATTTAATATCATCGGAATTATGACTGATAATTTTAGCGAAAGTGCAACCGAAGTTTTTCAGATAGCGGAAGCGTATGCAAAAGAAAACATGAATGCGGCCATTGAACCTGCACACATTCTCAAAGCCCTTCTCCACAAAGATGTCGGTTTGGTTCCCTTCATTGAAAAGACACTGGACGCCGATTACTACTATATTTTAGAGTGGGCAGACATGAGGATAAAAATGGCAAAGAAGGACTCTGATTCTTCCCATGCGAAAAGTTTTTCCGCATTGACTAAAGCAGTTCTTAATGAAGCAGACAACATTCGCGTTTCCTTGAAGAAAGAATCCATTGATCCTATCTGCCTGCTTATTGCTGTTGTTACACCGGGCGTAGGTTTTACCTTTGAGCAACTTAAAACTCTTCCATTACAGAAAGATGAGATTATTGCTACGTGTGAAAGCCCTAAAAGCCACATAGCGGTTTCGGCTATGGAAAAGACTTCCCCAAAGGTCAAAAATCGTGGCAGTAAAAGTTTGGATGCTTATTGCATCTTGAAGAACTTACAACAGGCAGAGGGCAAATTGCCTGAAACCATTGGATTTGAAGACGAATTGGGTGAGATATATGGTATACTTGGCCGTAAGACAAAATCCAACATCTTAATTACAGGCGAGTCGGGTGTAGGCAAGACTGCATTGATTAATGCATTTATGCAAGCCATAGCCCATGAGAAGGTTCCAAGTTATCTGAAAAACGCGCAAGTATATGAACTTGACACAATAGCCCTCTCTATTGGGGTGTCATACAGAAGCGAGATTGAGAGCCGGATGAAAAAAGTATTGGATGAGTTGGCCGACAGAGACAATGCCATCCTTGTCATTGAATCATTCGACAAACTGATGGATAAGCAAAGTCCGCTCAATGGCACTGTTAACTTATTGAAATCATCACTGAGCCAAGGCCTATTGTACATCTGTACCTCTTCCATAGAGGGTTTCACCAAGAATATTGAGACTGACAAGGAAATTACAGGCAAATTTGAGCGCATTGTAATTGAAGAGCCGTCCGTGGAAACAACGAATACGATACTGCGAACGGTTGTGAAATCTTTTGAAGCATTCCATAACCTGAAAGCATCGGAAGATTTTACGCTTAATGCCATTAGGTTGGCCAAAAGATATTTTAGCGAGAAGCACTTACCGGATTCTGCCATAGATTTGATTGACCGCACGATGTCATTGCTTAAAATCAAGAATGATTTGCATCCTGAAACGAAAACAGAGACGGTATCTACCGAGCATCTGATGGAAGTCGTGTCGCAAAAAACCGGAATACCTTTGGGCAATGTACAGGCTGCCGAGCGTGACAGGCTCATAAATGCCGAGGAAATTCTCAAGAAACGGGTGGTAGGCCAAGACCATGCAATCAAGGCTGTGCTCGATGCCATCTATGAATCCCGTTCTGGATTGAACAAGAAAGGACAACCCATAGGCAGTTTCTTCTTCCTTGGCCCGACAGGAACAGGGAAAACGGAACTTGCCAAGTCGCTTGCTGAATTTTTGTTCCAAGACGACACGGCCATTCTCCGTTTCGATATGTCCGAGTATAAAGAAGAACATTCAGTAGCTCTCCTTTATGGTGCGCCTCCTGGCTATGTCGGGTATGAAGAAGGTGGCCTTTTGGTTAATCAAATCCGACAGAAACCGTATTCCATCGTGCTTTTTGATGAAATAGAAAAGGCGCATCGCTCCGTTTTCGATTTATTCTTGCAAATATTGGATGAAGGAAAGTTGCACGACAGGTTGGGTCGGGTCGGTGATTTTTCCAACGCCCTGATTATTTTTACATCCAACATAGGCAGCCAGTACATATTCGAGCAGTTCGAACAGAATCTGGTTCCGGCTCACAATGATTTGCTCGAAGTGATGCAGGGATATTTCCGCCCTGAGTTTTTGGCCCGTCTCACAGAGATCGTTCCGTTTGCGCCCATCAATGAGAAAATTGTGACGATGATTTTCAATATCCATTTGAAAAGCCTGTTGAAGACTCTGAATGAACAGGACATCAAGCTCACAGTTGATGACAAGGCCGTACACAAGATAGCGATGAGTGGTTTTAATGCCCAATATGGCGCAAGGCCGATTCTCGGTATCCTTCGCAAAGATATTCGCCGTCCATTGTCTAAAATGATAATTGCTGGTGAGCTAAACAGCGGAGATAGCGTTATGCTCACCATAGATGATGAGAAAGACGAACTGAAATGGAACATTCTACATCAAGCATAATCATATAAATTATAAAGCAATATGGCAAAGAAAACAGTAATTTCTAAAGTCCTTGATGCCGAAGCGGTGGACGGGATAATTGAGTTCCCTCAAAACAGGACGCTCTATGTTGACCAGTTTACGGACATGGCTCCCATCAGACCTGGCGAAGTCTTTCAACCGGAAACAATGGAGGATGTTTTTGAACATTATCAGCCGGAGAAGCGCAATGTGCAAATGTTGGATTTAGAAGGCCGCCCCGTGAAAGAGAACTTTAAGTTCAATGCCATTAAGGACTTCGATGACAAAGAACTTATCAAGCATAGTGCTTATTTGGGGCAGCAAAAGGCCGCTATGGACTCCTATAAGACGATTGAGCAACAATTGATCAAGAACAAGGTGTTGCGACGCGCTTTCGAGGACGAAGAGAGTCGGAAGCATCTGGTGGCTGCATTGCAGGCACTCCTTGCAGAGTTGGAAAAGAATTAAATATAATCCGATAAATACAGAGATATTATGTCAGAAGAAATAAAACCTCAAGCACAGGAAGCCAGCGTGGTCACCAACGCCGAGAGTGCTTATTTGGAAGAAATCAGGAAAATAGACAATCCTGCTGAACGGCTGAAGGAAAGTCTTGAAGGTCTGGAAGACTATGGGGATTTCGACCTCTTGGAAACCATGGCCGATGGGTTGGAAAACATGAATCCTGAAAGTAGAGCCGCAAAAAGAATATTTTTGCAAGACAGCGAATTTGCAGAACAGCGTAAGCATCTGAAAAACGATTTGCTTATGTGGTTGAACATTTTGGATAGCGATGCCACGACCGCCTCTGAAGCGGTAGAAAAATGCCAAGAGGCTGAAAAGGCGGCTGAGAAGAATCTTCTTCAGAACCTTGGGCGTGTTCATGAACAGACCCGTAATTTGGAGATTGCTTACCGTTCCCTTGGGGAGTTCTTTGCAAATTCAGGACAATCAAAGCTGAAATGCCTGAACCTTATCAATGTGGACAAGGAAGACCTCGGAGATCCGGATGGACGTGTATTTGCCGCCGTTCGGGATGAGTTGAACAGAAGTTTCGACCGCCTGTCATTAAAGGAGAACTACTCTTTGTTGGTCAGCCCGGGATACCTCGGAAGCAAGCAGGTTGTGAATATGTGGGGACAGATGGCATACCGTAACAAGGTGATGTTGGTAACAGACTATGCGGACTCTCCAACTCTTAAACTGTTGAACAAAGGTTTGGACAAGACAAACTTGAGCGATACGGATGCGTATTTGGCAAACGTCATAATGGCTTGCAACTACATTCTTGGCCGGAAGAAGTCGGACGAATCAAATGAAGAGGAAGAAGACTTGTTCTTGCCACCGTCCGCCGCTATCGCAGGCCGCATGAGCAATACCGATGAGACCCCGATTTCGCAAGGTATTGCCGGGAAGAAATATGGTACAATCGATATGGCGAAAGGTACTCGACTGGACTTACTCAAATCGGAACTTACAGCTTTGATAGACAAAGGCGTTGTTCCTATGACTTTTGAAGAGAACCGTGTAATGGCATTTTCCAATCGCTCCCTTTACAACGGAGCCACCATTGGTCTACAGGAATATCCCATTGTTCGCGTATTCGACTGGATTGGGAAAGTCTTTTCTAACTTCTTCAACGATGAGGCTTTTAAAAACTGGAACGGAAAATTAGCGCAAGAAATCCGTGAACAAGTGATAGACTTCCTTGAAGATTACAAGGGACCTGGCAAATTGATAGAAGGATACTCCAACCCGAAGATTGTCCGCAATGAAAAGACAAAGGATATTGAGATAGAGATTGAACTGAAACCTTTCTTTGCGGCCAAGAACTTTTATATCAAGTTGACCGGACATAACGGCGACAATGGAATAACCGAATGGACTAACGAGATCAAATAACTATATTTTTCACTTTTAATTTTTATCGATTATGGCAGCTCCTAGAACAGCCCAACTCAAGGTTGACGGATGCGAAGATCGCGAAGTCACCTATGTACAGTACCAATTCAATCAGCAGATTGATGTGGAAGGTCAACCTACGGGCACAACCCGTGGTGGTGTTATCAACCTGAAGGTCAAATCGACCGATGCAGGTAACACCGATTTGTTGGAATGGACTTGTGATTCTTACGGTTCGAAGAACGGTACTATCACATGGCCGAACAAACTTGGTGGCATCATGAAGACTCTTTCTTTCATCGATGCGTATTGCGTAAGCTATGAGGAAGTATATGACGACACGAACACGGATCGCATGTACGAGTCCATCACCATTACTTGCCGTCAGCTTACCGTAACCGGTAAGGGTAGCGTTGAGTACGACAACCACTGGGCACTCTAAGGTACATGTAGCTAAATTGGTGACTGCCTGTTTTACAGGCGGTCACCTTTTCAAAACAATAATGTTATGGCATTTAAGGCAACACTGATAATAGACCAGCAGAAAACTTCTGCTGCCGAGGTTGAAGCGTATGCGGGGAAGAAATACGAACTCGTGGAATGTGAATACGAGTTTTATCAATCTCTTGACGAAAGCAGCAAACCGGCTTCAAGACCGCAAAGCGGATTGATTAAATTTGTCATGCCGGCACAAGGAGATGACGATCTGTTTTTTTACAACTGGATGTTCAACCGTGCCGAGACCCATGACGGCACAATCGAAATGCTTCTTTCGACGGATGATAATAAGAAGAAATACCTGCATTTGTATTTCGAAGATGCCTACATGGTGAATATGTACCAGTATTTCAACAATAACAATAGCTTGCTTGTTCGGACAAAAGTAACGCTTAGCGCAAGGAAGTTTACATTCGGCGGTTCTGCAAACTTTGAAAATGATTGGAAAACAAAATGAGCACGGAGCCTGATGTTATAAAATCGTTGAAGTCGAATTTGGCCGACTTGACCTATATACTTTTTACTATCGGTAAGGAATTGAAACTAATTATTCAAAAAACGCATGATGAAAAGGTGAAAGAGGGTTTAAACCGGGTAGTGTCAGCCTTGCAGGATTCAAATAGTGATGTCATCAGATTGTATCATACTATCAAATCGAATGAGGCCGGAATACAAAATGAATGGTATGGTGATGAGGCTAAATTGAAAGGGCTTCAGCACGAAGTAGATAATCTCAGCAAGTCGATAGATGTGATTTTAGAGGGTAATAAGAATTTTCTCAGCAACAGCCTATAACATTTTGATAGTGATAATCTGAATACCTATATAACAATCAGCCATGCCTATAACAACGATAAACAATGCTTGGGATGGTATCGAGACTATTGATGCCGATCTAAGTCAAGGCCATGTTTCCACGCAGGAAGCATCTAAAGCTGTCAATGACATAAATGACACGTGGGATAAGTTTGCTAAAAACTGTGATGAACGACTTGGCGTGGATCTTGGTAGCAATGCCGTCCAAGTTTTTGGACAGGATACATTTGATACATTTGGTGGCATAAAGAATGGCGCAGCAACGGGAATGGGTAGCGTTGCACACTTTTTTAATGCTACGGATTCTTTTAAGGGGAGTTGGAGAAATCCGGAACAGGCGCGTCAGAAACTTGAAACAGGATTAAGAGAAATATCAGACGGAATAAAAGACTTAGGAACAACGCTGAAGAATGTATCTCGAACAGGGAAAGCTATTGGCAATATGCTTTCAGGAGCTGCCGGTCATCCAATGTTAAATACTTTGGGTGGTGTTATAGGAGCGGGGGCTGCCGGGATTGGGACTTTTGGCACTAATGTCAATAACATTGGGACTGCATTTGCTCAAAGTGGTGTAATCGGGTTAGCTGGCCGCATGACCGAAAGTATAAGTAGGACTGTGAATGGCTCCCAACAAGGATCTGCGACAGGAGGTGCCGCACCGTTAGATGCAAATGCAACAGACAATATTTCGCAAGAAAACGATAAGAAACTTGTTGATGAGAACCAACAAGATTCGCAAAAAGATAAGATAGGATTTGCTGAAAATAATACTTTAGCGACTAAGCCCCAGGGTGGTAATGTCAGGAACGGCGGCTATGCAGATGATTTCAGCGCAGACATGATTCATGAAATTGAGGTGGTTTTGGACGGAAGTCCATCTGCACAGAATTCATGTTGCACCATCAATGGGGAAAATTATGTTTTGAGTGGCTATTCCATCTCGCAAGAATTACTGCATCCCATGTTGTTAAGTTTCTCCTTGGAAAAAGAAGATAAATCGGAAACGCAACAAGATGTGGTGTTTGCCAATGTTTCACAGTTGATAGGCAAATCGTTGGAAATGAATGTTTCCACAATAAAGACCAGTCAAGATGACACAACGGCTAATCCTCAAAGAGCTTTTGTTTTCAAAGGTATGATTATTGACGTGTCGGCTTCGAGAGCAACTGCAAGTGCGCAATCGGCAAGCGTCACGGTGGCTACATGGGATGCTTTGCTGCAAAATGCCCCACATTGCCGTTCTTTTGAGAATGTGACGTTAAAAGAAATTGTAGATGCCGTTCTTAAGCCTTATCGTGACATTAAGTCCAATGTATCACCGAGGTTTAAGGAGAAAATCCCATATATCGTGCAATATGACCAAAGCGATTATGCTTTTATAAGTATGTTGGCGGTGCGCTTTGGGGAATGGATGTACAATACAGGCGAGACATTTGTTTTTGGTGAATTAGACGTGGAGAATTCCTCATCGGCAAATCTAGAATATCCGGGGGGAAGTCTGATGTCATACGGTTTGCATCAAAATATGGCACCGTTCTCATTTAATCATTTGTTGCCGGATTACTATCAGTATGAAAAAGAAAAGTCCATTCAGAAAGTATCTGCGCAGGGTATGGTCGAAGGAAAAACTAACGATTGGACGGATAAAGCCTACAATGCTTCCATGCAGCGGTTTCAGGACGAACAGAGCATGGCATTGAAAGCCGGTGGATTTGATAGCGGAAAAGAAAGCGAGGGTGCAGATGATATATTGGACTATTCGTTAAAAATAGAAGCTCAAGGAAAGCTGACGGGCATAATGACCGTTCAAGGATTTTCCAAACTGGCTATGCTGAAAATCGGGCAGACATTCCTAATCCGCGACAATGTCCAGAATAAATCTGGAGAAAGCAAAGATGTGGAACAGAAATCGTTAAAGGTCATAGGCATTAACCATTCGTTTGATTATAGGCAGGAATATTCAAATAGTTTTATGGCCATACCGGTTGCATGTAACTACCCCTCCTATTCTGATGCTGATGTGTTTGCATCCGCTCCTCAACAAAGGGCAAAAGTTGTCGATAACAAGGATGAACAGAAACTGGGGCGTGTGAGGGTGCAATTCCCTTGGCAGGAAATTCTAAGTAAAGATATGAAAACGCCTTGGTTGCGTATAGCTGTTCCCTATGCAGGGCAAAGCAAAGGACAGCATTTCATTCCGGAGATAGGCGAAGAGGTGATGGTTGGTTTTGAAATGAATAATGCTGAACGTCCATATATCATCGGGGCATTTTATAATGGTGGAACAGGAAAGCCCGATGAAGCATGGGCAGTGTCGCAAGAAAAGGACGGAACGAGTAACAACATAAAGGCCATTAGAACCCGCAATGGACATACTATCTTGTTCAATGACAAGGGTGAAGCCGGTTGGATTGAAATCTATGATAACAAAAACAATGTCTATCACATAACCTTGTCTGCTGATGACAAAAAAATAACCATCTATTCTGCCGGAGAAGTTGAAGTCGTTGCGGATACGGATATAAATATTATGGCTAAAGGCAACATCGAAATCTGTGCAGATGGTGATGTCGGAATAAAATCCAAAGGAAGCATCTCAATGGATGCCAATAAGGATGTATCCATACAGGCATCGAAAGTTAAAGTGCGCTAATTGGGTAGCTGAATATGAAATACGTTTGTACTGGAGCGACATTGAAATGCACGATGGGAACATCTTGTCCTAAATTGATAGCAACGCCTAAAAATGTGTCTTTGACGGGGAAAGACCAAGCGAATGTTGCAGATTATGTTTCAATGATAAACGTTCCGAGTTTTGGCAGATGCCGTTCATTGGGCTACCCCCCAACTGCTTCTGCAACTGCGGCCAATCATGGCAAGCTCACACCCATGCCTTGCGTGCCGGGGACATGCCCTAAATGGCAGGCTGTAGATAAAGACAGCTTAATATGTGGAGAACCGGCATTACTGGAACCGGCGACTTTAAGATGTGTGTACGGAGGGACAATTTCCATTGTCAATCCAGGGCAGTCGTTGGAGGTAAAACGATAGTAAGCAACTTCGCTTTTTCACTATTTGTTATTACATCTATCATTCCATATAGCAAAATTGTATCATGAAATATTTATTCATAGCTTTCTTCGTATGTGTACAATTTATGTGCTATGGTCAGAATAATGATAATTTCAAGAGGCTGCAAGAAATGTCGTTTGATCAAATATACCAAGAGAAGCAAAAGCAAAAACCAAAATCCAAAGCAGACGAAAAGCCTCAATTGGAGCAAGAACAAATCGAACTGGACATAAACGATTCGATTTTCAAACTTTTTGATGTAGACATTGATTTGACCTTGGGTGAGATTTCTTTCGATACTTCATGGGGCGACCCGGTAAAGAATCCAAAGATTAGGCGCAATAGAGCTAGCAATCTGTTTGGGCCGGTAAGACATTATGCAGACGGAAGCATAAGGTGGCACAGGGGATTCGATTATTATGCCCCTAAGGGCACGCCTGTTTATTCTGTTGGAAACGGAGTGGTTTCTTTGGTACAAAACCACCCCGATTTTGGGCATTGTGTATTGGTTACTCATAAAAGGCCAAAACAAACCTACTATTCATTCTATGCGCATTTGAGTTCAGTTTCAGTGAAATATGGCCAAACCGTGAAAAAAGGAACTGTGTTGGGTAAGAGTGGTACGACTGGCAATGCTTACAATCTGACAGGTGAAGATGAACATTTGCATTTCGAATATCGTACAAGCCCGAAACATGGTGACAGGAAGCAGGTCAATCCTAATGCGATTGTAAAGACCAAGTTTTACAGCGCCGACCCGAAAAACAAGTGGCAGGCAAATGTGAAAGTAAAGAAGAAAGAAAGCTATAGCTTGTTTTAAGATGAAATTGACGAAACCCAATATCCCCAAAGAACTGGACGCGGATGTAGCCATGTCTGTCATTATCCGGCACATGGATTCAGTAGCCGATAAAAAGCCTGTTTATAGCTATGAATTTAAGGGCGTTTCGGAACGGACGGCTTTGGGTGATAACCTTGACATCACCCTCAGAAATAGGCAGAATGCAGCCCTCTCTGTTAAATTCTCCTTGAAGAGAGACAGCCTGTATCACATATTGCCAGAGTATCTTTTTCATCCCTTGGACCATTACTTGGGAACAGATGGAGATACAGAGGAGTTTGACAAGCGATATAAAGACCAAGAAGAACAAAAGAACAAAGCACTGACCTATTTCAAGCCTTTCGACCAACATTTCCAGCGGATAAGGACAACATATCAGCATTGGCTGAATGATAATATATTTTCAGGGAATCAGTTTCTATCGGATTTTATCACGGAAGGGTATGGGGTGAATCTAAATAATCCATATACCAAGGCTGTCTATCCTTGCCTGCCTTGGGTAAGGGATTTCCGTGGAAATGATGAAATGATTAAAACAGCTTTAGGATATGCCTTTATGGGTAATGCCAACATAGAAAAAGAATGTATAGAGGTAAATCTTCCCATGTCGGATGAGGTTCCATCCCGCATCGGTGGTTCTCTTGATGACCTATATTGTGGGACGACTTTCATAGACAAGGTTTGTATATGGAAAGTTTTTTATCAAACGGAAATCAAGACCGAGGCGCATCTGAAACAAATCAAAACCCAGATAAATGAGTTTAATGAGTTCTTTTCAGCTTGGTTCTTGTCGGTAGAAGATGAATTGATTATCAGTTTCGGCGACAAATTGGCAAAACCTGATTTGTGTGTGACTGATGATGCGAAAGGCATTTTTTTGAATTACAGTACGCAATTGATATAAACTACTTTATCATGAACAATAAATATCGAGTGGCATGGCAAGCCGGTATGCGTCTGACTGATGAGACATTCCGTGCCTCGGATGAATTTTATTTGTCTTGCTTACAACCCTTATATGCGGTTTTGGTTAATGGGGATTATGGATTCCTGAGTCTACCTGTATTCAGATATGAGCTAACAGAATCAGCTTTGTCCATTATAGAATTAGAGGCCAATGCAATTTGTTATTCTGGTAAATTGATTCGGCTGTCCTATTCGCGTGAGGAACGCACTTCGTTTCAGAATATCAATCTGCCAGATACCACAGAACCGCTTATATTATATATTGACGCGACTTCAGAAAAAACGGTAATGGTCAGTTCTAAGGAAAAAAATGTGCCGCTTTGCGATGCAGACTATCAGATTTTAATCCGGCCTGAAAGCGAGCATTACAACAATCCCGATGCTGTGCCTTTTGCCCGTTTCACGTATAAACATGGATGGAGTGCAGACCCAACATTCATAGCCCCCTGTATATCTTTAAAGGCAAACGGGATGCTTCTACGTTCAGCTTCAAATTATGTCGTGGAGCTTGAAGGACTCATCAAAGCCCTACAAGCATCAAAAGAGACTGCTCAGGTTCTATTGGTCATGTCGGCAATACCCGTGCTGACACAGATTGCTGTAGAAGTGGAGAAAGAGTCTGATAAAATGTCACCACGGCATCTGATAACCTTGATGCAGGAAGGCATACAAACCCTTTTGGCATTGTCGGAAATGGAAAAGGGCGTAACCGTCCCCGAAAGAGAACGGTGTGTTTCTTTTGTTGAATCGCATTATACGCCTTATATAATTTCAGGAATGGTCAATGAGGGCATTTATTTGACCCATGCACTCATAAATATGACCGATACATTTGGCGTGAGAGAGATTAAAAGTCCAGAACCGGAAGTGGAAAGAGTGAGGCCGCCAAGAAGAGGAATCGGCAGTACAGACAGTCTTCGTAAAAAACACTCTTAATGAATTACAGTAATTCCCCCATTCATTTTGTAAATGACGAGCAATTGAATCTCTTGATTGAGCGTCCGCTTACAAATGTGTATTCCGTCATCGACAATTGGGTTGATACGGTTGTCTTTACCAGCATCAGACGGTTTAAGGCCGATGAAGAATTTGGCTTCAGCTTTTGGGATAATGAATTCATTGCCATGAATCTGGTTGATTTCAATCATGGCGCGGACTTCAAAATCGTGAAGCGCAAAAACAATCGGGAAGAAAAGGTGCAGATGTCAAGAGCCGGAATCAGGCAATGTGAGAAGAGCGTCCGTGACAGCATTTTGTATTATATCCCTTATCTGAAAAACTTGGAAGTGGAAGTTCAACTCAGTATGGAAAAGAACAAATTGTCACGTCGTGGGGAGAACAGCAAGTACGTTGTCAGGGTTTTGGTGAAAGGTCGGTTGGCTTACAATGAGTTCGTTGGTACTCGTGAAGGGGAATATCAACGTGAAGTGGAATTTTTTATGGATCCGTTTTTGAATAATAAGTAATGGATGTAAAGGTAAGAAATAAGGTTGCCGAAATTCAGCGGGTATTGGAACAGGATGAGCAGCGCATATCGCTATCGGATCCTGTGGCGAAAATGATGCTCGTGGCTTTGGCGCACCAATCTTGCGAGATAGAGCGAAAGATGGACCAGACGGTTGCAAGACTGTCTGAACGTTTCTGCGACCAAGTCTTATTGCGGAGCAATTTGAGGGCGCAGCCTGCCGTTACAGTACTTAGTATCGGCAACGGACGTGAATGCACGCCCTATTTCATTGATGAGAATGATGTGTTTACCTACAAACCCGCCAAATGCAATTATCGGCCGATATTCAAGACACGCATCATACCCGGCAGGTTGGTAGCCTGCTTTATGCACAACACGCTGTTGCAGCCCGGCAGGTCGCCTGTTCAGGCTACATGGCCGGACAGCCGGCACACGGAAGAGATATGGTTGGCGTTTGATGCGGCGGGAGAAGTAAATACGCTGGAAGATTCAATGATTGCTTTCTCTCATCCCCTGCCATCTGATATGTTGATTGCTGAAGTTGGCGATGTGCAGGTACCCATGTCGTTGGTAATGGAAGATACGCCAAGAACACTGAACAGCAACTTCATGCTGATGGAGTTCTGGAAAAAGAGTCTGGTTTACTATGGATTATGGCTATATAGATTCGGGCAGTGCCCCGACAAACGGACACTCCGTCGCGGTGAAATTCCGGCATGGATAATGGACGCATACGCACAGGAGGTAATAGAACCATTTATCGGGAACCGCTACCTTTGGATACGCATAAAATCGGCAAAAGGGATTTCGCTGCCGCTCGACACGGCCATACTGCTGAACAGCATACCGGCGGTGAACTACGACATTCAGGACGTTAAGCTAAGTTACAGCGAGCCTATCCAGCGTTTGGAAAACGACAAGACAAGCACGTTCTTCTTGGATGTCGTGCAAAACCAGGAACAGGCACAAGAGTTCTTCATCCGCGATTTTGACGTGTGCCAATACGACAACGAGCGCATCCGCGAGGACATAACCAACCTATACCATCATTACGTTGATGATTACTTTGCTTTTGTAGACAGCAATTCGCTGCACGACGGGGCTACGCTTCGTTCCTTGCGCCAGTCCATGATGCAGGTTTACGACTCGTTGGATGAATACCGTTCGGGAAACGTCCGCCCATACGGAGGGGCATACGCCATACGCAATCCCCGGAACAACCAGCAACCGATGGTGCTGACATATTTCACGACCAATGGCGAGCGGGGAAATCTTCTGAGACGTGGCGGAAGATTAACATCAACAAATGCCGCTGTAGGAGATGTCGAAGCGTTGATTGACGCAACAGGAGGGCGCAATAAGGTTAGAGATATAAAGACGCGCAAAGAATTGGCAAGGCATATTGTAAACAGTAATGACCGTTTGTTTACGAAGATGGATTTGCTGCAATATTGCAAAATGGAGTTCATGCGTGCCTTTGGAGAAGATGCCATAAGCTATTGCAACATATCTCTATCTGAAAGCAATGTTTCTGTTGACAGGCATATAGAGAAATGCGTCAATGTGCATTTCCAAATCCTCTCCGAATCATTGAAAGAAGAGGTAATCAGGTCTGATTTCTTTGATTATTTGAGGATTAATATTGAGTTGAGAAAGAGTTTTTCTTATCAATTAATAAACTTTATATAGTAGCCTTTTGATATGGAGCAATTGTTAGGCTATCGAATATATCAAACGAATAAAGTCGTATCCGTTCGCTGGATACAACAAAAATTAAATCGGATTATGCAGACACAAATCAGTGAAGATGATAAATTGGGGCCTGAAACTATATCATTAATCCGTAGGTTTCAACAAAGTCGAAATTTAACTCCAGACGGTCAAATTGGACCTTTGACATTAGAAGCTCTAATGGATGCAGACCCATGGAAAAGTAAAAAGGTAGAAACAGCCAAAGAATCCAATTATGATAAGATTACCAATGTAATTGATAACATAATAGACGCTTTGGACGAGACTTTTTACAACAATAAGGGATTGGTAGGTCTTAGTTTCTTTACCGGAAGCGATAGTGTGAAAGATTTAAAAGTCGGAGCAACAGATCGTCATAGCTTAAGTAGGCTTTACAATAAGGCATTAAATGAAAAAGACTTCTTTAAGAAGAAAATAAAAGCTATGCCAGAGTCATACATAAACTTAGGTAAAGAATTAAATAACACCAAAAGTTCGGCGCGAAAACTGCAAATTCAAGAACAGATGAAAAGCATTAGAGTTAATCATCTTAGAGAAGTTTCTACGGCAAAGAAGAGAGCTAATCAAATAGTAGAGACCATAAATAAAGTCAAGAATACAGGAACAACTTTAAATGAATGCATTCCAAAAATATTGGCATTTTTGAAGCCATTAGGAAAGATTTTTAAAGTTATAGAATGGAGTTCGGTTGTAGTTTATATAAAAAAGGGGTGGACGTATTTTTCTGAAGGCAAATGGATTGATGGATACGAGTATTTATGTAAGGCTTTTTCTAAAATATTAGAGATTGGCATAATGGCACTCGCTACTTCAGCAGCAGTCGCGGGCACAGTAGCATTATGTGCAACAGCTGGTTTGGGAACCGTAGCAACAGCAATAGCGGCATTGGCCACTACTATCGTTGTTGCTGTTATAATATTCTTTATATCATACTTCTGGAACAAGTTTGTTGAGTATTATTTTGATAACTTATAGCAAATATGATACAATGTAAAAACTGTGGCTACCCCGTAATAAACGGGATGCACACTTGCCCAAATTGCTTGGCAGAAATGCCTGACAAGATTGTTGCACCTGTTGCAGCGACAGAAGAGGAATGGTATGACGAGGATGAAATACCCTATTGTACTTTACGGCCAATTTCGTTACCGGGTGAAAGAGAAATGCCAGAGGAAGTGTATGAAGAAGGTGCTGAGGTCTATCTTTCTCGTCATAATACCGTTTCGCACGATAAATCGATTGATGATGATGAGCAGGCCTGTCTCTTCTTCTCGGATGGTCATTGGTTCATTGAGGATCGTTCTCGCGACAATTCAACATACGTTCATGCTGGAGCTGGTATAAAACTTGAGCCTGGCGATATAATAAGAATGGGAGATAGACTTTTTGAATTTAACATCAAAGCTAAAAGATAATCATTATGGATAATTATTCTCATCTAAAGTTGTTGCAAATAACGGCACGCAAGGGAGACAGACCAAATGGAATGGAATCTCCTGAATACGATTTTTGTTTAGATTTCATGGATGAAGTTGATAAGTTTATATTGAAAGGACTTCTTAGATATCAACAACCTACAAAATCGCATCTTGATGCTCTTATTGGCGATGCCTACAAGCAATATTTATCATCAATCATGTTTGTATTAAATAAACATGATGAATCGGAATTCAAACAATTCTGTTATAATAGATATTACTACAATAAAGATCAGACTATTAAGGTTTTAGGCAAGCTCTTCACGCTAAAACATATTAATTGCAAAATATGATAACAAACAATTCAGTCCAACGCTGTGATTTCCGCATGCATGACATGATAGATGGGAAGTTCCGGGTAGAACGGGTACTAAATTCCACTCGGACTGACCAAAAATTCAAGGTGAACGACACATCGGGCAACGAATACATCTTGAAATTGCTAAAACTTTGGGAAGTGGATCCGGGGCTTCGCCAAAAGATGTTGCTCTCGGCTGATAATGAAATTAAGAGTTGTCAGATAAAGAGCAATTATCTTACCAATATTGTACACACAGGCGTGGTAAATGGCAATCCTTACCTGCTTATGGAATATTGTAAATCCGTGGATTTATCCCGTCTTATCAGGAATCAAAAATTAGACAAGATAAAGATTGCCAAAGAAATACTGTACGGATTACGAGACCTGCACAAATCAGGAAAGGTACATTGCCAGCTAACTCCGGAAAACATCCTTATAACTGATAACAATCATGTCAAGTTAACCAATTATGTAACCCTCGGAGGGAGAGCCAACCTGCTGGCGAACAAGAATAAAACGCTGCGCTCCCAATTCATTGATAAATCTCTGGCGTATCAAGCTCCAGAATTATATCGCATAGAGCAGTGTTCCACTGTGCTTCCATCCGTGGATATATTCTCTTTTGGAGTTATCCTCTTCCAGCTTTTAACGGGGGAACTCCCGTTCGGAAGACTGGCGACGGAATCCGATTGGATTCACTATCAATCACGTGCAAAGAGCAATGACTGGAACAAGAATACGTTGCTTCGTAATGAACAACGTGACATGTGGATTGGGATTTTGGATGTTTGCCTGTCTTCCGACACAGTAGGACGAGCTAAAGACGTGGATGAGATCATCAATCGACTTCCGGATGATGAATACCGGTATGTAGGCGTTGCCGGAAGTAAGGTTGAGGCTCCCCAATCCATTCAGCACGGACTGATGCTGCATGTCATGCAGGGAGATGAGTTTGACAAGTATTACCGATTGCCTGAAATAATGCAGTTGCCCCAAAGGGTTATCACGATAGGAAGAGCGGATGCCTCAGTGTTCAATATGATACAATTGTCCGAACAGGCTTCCACTTATATTTCCCGTCGTCATTGCACCATAGAGCTTGATGACGAACAGGACATCTGGTACATCCGTGACGGCCAATGGGATAAGAACAACAGCGAGGACTGGTCTTGCTCGCTGAATGGGACTTTTGTCAATTCGGAGCAAGTCACGAAAGAAGGCCATAAGATAGTACCCGGTGACATTATCTCCATCGGGGATATGAAATTAAGAGTTGAAGCTTACTAAATCAATTTTGTTTTATGTATGTCATAAAATTACAAGGTGACGTAGAAAAACGAACTGGAATATACTACGAGTATGATGCGGAATCCACGCCTCTTGGCGAGGGTGGCATGGGGCGTGTGTTCAAGGGATTCAAGGTGGTAGAGAGGACTGGAGAAAGGACACCTGTTGCCATTAAGGCCATCTATGACAACATCCCGGAACGTGTTGTGGAAAGAGCAAGGCGTGAGGCCAACATTCAATTGGACAACGACAACTTAATACGGATGTTTGGTTTTGTTGAGACCACTTCCAATATTGAGGGAACAGGGAAAAGCAAAGTTCATTATCATGTTGTGATGGAACTGCTTGTCGGGGTCACTCTTGAGAATGTGATAAACGGCATCACTTCGGATCAAACAGGGATGCAAATTCCTTATGCAGCGGAAATATACAGCCAATACATTCAAAACAGATATGCGACTGTTGTGCGGATAATGAAACCCATACTTTCCGGTTTAATGGCTCTACATGACAACGGGTTCATCCATCGGGATATTGACCCGTCTAACATTATGCTGACGATAGACGGTAAAATAAAGCTGATAGATTTTGGTATCTGCAAGCAAATTGTATCTCTTGGAAGTCTTGATAAGGCATTGACTGCAACCGGCGTATTTATGGGAAAAGTTAATTATGCTGCTCCCGAACTGGTACTTGGAGATGTCAAGAGTCAGAATTATACAACAGATATTTACGCATTGGGAGTCCTTTTGTTCCAACTGTGTACAGGACATCTCCCTTTCAGCGGAACAGACCAGGAAATCCTTTCTGCAAACTTGCGCAAGCCCCTTCCGCTAAAAGAAATACAAAACAATGATTATAAAAGGATTATCCGAAAAGCAACAGAAAAGGAACAGGCCAAAAGATATGCTTCTGTTGCTGAATTAAGAGTAGATTTAGAACGTATTTCTACAAACGGAGGCAAAAACAGTTTTGGATGGACGAAGATAGCTGTAATAGGAGGTGCCGTTGTTGTAGCAATAGCAACCACTGTTCTAATTTACGTCAAACATCTTCCTGATGACCAACCTATTGAAGATAAAACGATCATTGCTCAGCAACCTACTTGCGAAGAGATTTATAGCGAAGCATTATCCTTGCTTGGCCAAACAGACAGCATTCAACTACAAATACGTGGCAAAGAAATGCTCAAAGCATTAGTGGAGGACAGTTTGTATGCACCGGCTCAACAAAGATATTATGTAGTATTGCTAAACTCAAAAAGTCCGGAAGAAGTCAAAAGGGGCTTTTCTGAATTGGAAAAGATAGCATCGTCAGATACGTTAAATGCTGAAGTCCTGTTTGAATGTGGCCTGACTCTTTCAAAGAGCAACAAAGTGTTCAATGTGCCAACTGTGCGCCAGTCATTTTTGGGAATTAAACCGGATTTGACGAAGGCAAACGAATATCTATACAGCGCAATGCGCTTGGATGATTCAGACTATAAATCAGTTTATTGGGCTTTTAATAACCTAATGGAAATGAAATTAGATGGTTCATTGCCTTCGAATGGAGATAATAAAATTGTAGAGCTATATAGACTTTTTGAAAATAGAATCTTGAATCACGATGATAATACGGCTGAGATATACAAAAAGGCCATTATCAGTGACAAAGAGACATTAAAGGCTTGGGGACTTATTAATTGACAATATTAAAATGAAGAATTTCTTACTTTTCATTGTGACTGCTGTTCTTTTCCTACCTTCAGTTTATGGACAAGGACTTGAATATGACAGCAAAATCAATTTGGGGCATGGACTTCATAAAGTTAAGAGCGGTGACTTTTATGGAATTATTAATGATGGTGGTGATGTTATCGTTTCCGTTGAATTCCAAGATATTTTATTTAGGGAAGGTAAAGCTTTACTAATAAAGGATGATGTCATAGAAGGCATTGTTGACTCATTAGGGAAAATAAAGCTATTCGACACGAAATATAAGGTTCACCCCAGATTCCGGTACATATATGATGGCTTTATTATAGTCGGGCATGACGGCAAATGGGGGTATCTGACAGTAGACGGAAACCCTTTACGCATAAAATCAAAGATGAAAAACATTTTTTCATTCGGTAAGAAGCATCCTACCATGTTTGATGCTGCATTTCCTTTTGTCGAGGGCTATGCCGCAGTCTATGTGGATAAAAACGGATGGAAGCATATTGATAAGGAAGGAACGGAGCGTTTCGTTTTGGAAAACAAAAAAACGAGGGCTTCATTTCGTTCATCTGTCTATAAGGGAGAATGCATTATTGTTACAGATGAAGGGATTAAGCAATATCAGGAAAACGACGAATTGCAAGCCGTGGTAAAACGTGTTTTATCATCATCAATTACAGATGACAATTACATATTGGACAGTTTGTCTACGAGATTAATATACAAAGAAGGTATTCTAACGATGGATTCACTTATGCGAGTTTCTATGTATGAATCAGAATCAGATTCGATTGTATTTATTGAGAAACCACGGAAAACCATTCTTAAGAAAGTCGCAATTCCAACTGACACCTTGTCAATAAAAAGGGATTTAGATGTTCAACTTGCATATAAGAATTTGCAAGCAAATGAAAGAGGTAGAGCACATGCAGAAATTAAGCTATTGAATACATCCAACGAAAAAATTGAGAAACTTTCTGTTTCTCTGGAATGTGCAGGGGCTAAAAGAGAATGGGAGGGTACAATCGATGCCCTTTCAGAATATAGATTGTCGTTTAATATTCCGGCTCGTTTCTCATCAGCCGCAATTACACGTAAGATTCTGGTTGTAATAAGATACAAGGACGAGAGCGTTGAACATATATTGCCGGTAACCATAAAAAGATATAATCCTATAAGATCACGATAACTATCACAAAATTAATGCTATCGTTTATGAAGTCAAACAATATATTTTATTACTTATTGCACTTATAATAAAGCAATAGAATGAGGTGTATCTGCTCAATACATTTAAGATAATAAATTGTTCCTATTTTGTTACCAATCATCTCAAAATGATTGGTAACTTATTATATATATGAGTGTTATGTACGTTTGATGGTTAGTCGCCCACCAACGAACAAGATACTGACTACAGCCTGATGGGAATCTGATTGCGGATCGCCAGAACTATGGTTGCATCCCGACAAAGCCATAGTTACAATCTGGTGAAACCTTAGTTCCAGCCTGATGGAACTGAAGTTTCAACCCTACGGAACCGGTTGGAACTGAACCTTATGGCTGAATATGACGCCCGTACAATTAATATAGGTGCTGAATACAGCTTTTGGAAAGATTATATCAATGCGGTAATAGAGTTCAACCGCTGCCGTTACTTTTCCGGCGGAGTGGTTTTTAAAGTCCACCTGAAATAATAAAAGGAGTGGCTGTCAGTCTTTGATTTTCTTTTTATACACTTCCCCTCTGCTCATTACTTCCTTAACGAAATTGTAAGTCTCTACCCCTCGGAAGTATCCATTCTTACAAACCGGATCATTGAAATATTCTTCATTACTTTTAAGCAGGATATAGTCATCTACGCTATTATCCCATACATATTTATTCTTGCCATATTTTTCAGCCAGTGCCATGGCATCCAGTACGTGTCCTATTCCGGCGTTATAAG
>OGUJ01000224.1_pt1 | contig 47368 bp, 40 predicted proteins | sample 1573661 | NCBI WGS metagenome assembly OGUJ01 (sample SAMEA2581933, study PRJEB24529) | metagenome | biome: Human gut stool | place: China | collected 2011
TTCTTTTATTACCACTAGCACTGAATATATTTATCGACGATTAAACCGATCCTATTTTTAGAACTATTCTAAAAATAGGGGGCGTTTTTTAAGGCGAATTATCATTTCAAGTGCAAAGTCTGAGAAAAAAATAGTGGCCCATAAAGCTACCATAATAGAGATTTTCAAGATAACTATAGAGGGAGCTCATGAGCCACTATCATCATCTTACTCTTCGGGATAGAGTATTTATTTCGGCTTTAACGATTTCAGGCAAACTCCTGTCTGAAATTGCATGTGCGATTGAGAAAAATGTTTCTACGATCTCCCGCGAACTGAAGCGAAACAAGGAAGCATCGGTCCAGAATGGGGCTTCAGCTGCCTATGATCCCTGTGCCGCACAGGCCCGATATCAGAGGCAGAGAAAGCATTGCGGAAAGAGAAACATTCTGAAGTCTGACTCGTTGGTGACAGCGATTGTCCCAAATCTGCTGGTTAAGGAATTCTGGTCTCCTGAGCAGATTCAATACCGTCTCAGAAAGGAGCTGGCGAATCTCAGGATCAGCGCCACGACAATCACCGAGGAATCAATTCTGGCTTACTGGATCGCTTTGTGGATGGCCGAAAGATGTCTCGGCACCTGCGACACCACGTTAAAACGGGTCACCGTAAAGGCATGATCGAGAGGCGAGAAAAAATCCAGATCACTCACGCATTGAAGAGCGACCCCAGAAAGCTCAGAACAGGTCTCGCCTGGGGGATTGGGAAGGTGATACCGTCGTCGGGAGAAAGGGCGGAGCCTGCCTCACGACTCTGGTAGATAGGAAGTCCGGTTTTCTCTGTGGCGGGAAAACCGCTTCCACGACAGCAGCCGATGTGTCTGCCGTAATTGAGAAATCTCTGTCAGATAAGGATCTGCGTACGAATACCGTAGATCGCGGAAGAGAATTTTCCTGGGCTGAAAAATTGGAGAAAGATCTCAAAACCAAAGTGTATTTCTGATTACCTCATCATCCATAGGAGAAAGGAAGTAATGAAAATACCAATGGTCTTCTTAGAGACTTTTTCCCAAAAGGAGTGAGTATCGATAAAACTTCTCTGACGGAAGTTCAGAAACGGTTCAATGCTCTGAATTTCAGACCCAGAAAACGTCTCAATTGGAAGTGTCCGGCTGAAGTCTTTTATTCAGTAACTTTGCACTTGATTTGATAATTCACCAATCAGTAGCAGTCAATGTCAAATGATCTTTCGCCGAAATCGTTCGTAAAAAATAAGTTGTAGTGTTTGTTCAAACACCCCTGGCAAACGCTTGTCCTCAAGCTGTCCATTCTCGGGGGTGAGTCATACCCGGCCGATCGGAGTGCAGTTCAGCACGGTATCGCCGATCCATCTCTCCGGGGGGGGCTGCGAGTCTCCAGCATCGCCTGACATCCGTGTTAGATAGCGTGACGCATTCTGATTTCTCTTTTGCCTGATTGAGCCAGTACCTGATTGTTGATTTGCCAATCGAGTACTGCTCGGCGGCTTCAGAGATTCGGAGCTCGTTGCTCAGAATGCGGGCCGCGGTATTATCTATGAACGCATGCGACTATCGCATGTTTTACCACTCTATGTAAGGCCGGAAGAGTAGCGAAAGATATTTGACACTCAACGTAGAGGATACGTTGGATCATCCCTTAAGCAATGTACAAAAAAATCCCAGCCGGTATCGGCTGGGATTCTGGATCTTGGTGGAGCTGGCGGGAGTCGAACCCGCGTCCGCAAATTGTCCAAAGACGGTTCTACATGCGTATCTGATGAACTTTAAATCTCATCTTCATCCATGCCCACCAGCAGGCCATATGAAGACCAGCCGCTTGATCTTAATCCCGCCGTCACGGCTCCAACAGGATCCAGCCCGAGTATATGGCGCTGCTGTCAGTTTTTAGGCTGACCCGGCCCTCAGGCGAACCGGTGCAGCGTCCCGCTGGTATTAAGCAGCGAGAGCGTAACGCTTGTTATTGGCGTTTATTACTTTTCCGAACTGTTTAACGAGGATCTCGGACCTCGACATGCCCCGTGCCCCTTCGTAATCCACGTCGAAACCAAGGCAGCCCCAAGGAACGTCTATTCTACCCGCTTTTATTTTTTCCGGTGAGACCGAAGACGCTTTATTTGCCAAAGAGTCCGAGAAGTCCGCGGATCTCATCCTCGCGGACTCCCCTTCTTGCCACAAGATCGATCCGCATCGTACGGTAAGGTTCTTCCATCGGATCCGCCTGAATCTCTGTCTTATAAGGAGATCCGGCAAAAAGCGATCCCGGCACCGCGCTGAAGCCCGCGCCTTCAGAAACGAGACGGATGATCGTTAAAAAGTCCTCGGCCTCCTCAATGCCGATCGGAGCCTGACCGGCATCTGATAGCCATGAGAGCATCCGGTCTTTGCAGACTGATTTTTCAGGAATCACGAGGAACGGCACATCGTCGAGATCCATCTGAGACTCCACCGGAATATGAGAGTCCGGATAAATCAGCATGATGTCCTCAAAGAAAAGAGGCCAGCGGTTAAACGCATCGTCTTCCTCGCCCCTTACAGTAAAGCAGGCGTCAAGATCTCCCGACATAACCGCGTCGAGCACATCGGTATCCGATTCCTCAATGACCTGAACCTGGCCATCAAACGTTTCGTGAATCTTCGGAAGAACGGTTTTCAGCCGGGATTCAAGGACTTCCTTCGAAGCCCCGATTTTCAATATTTCTGCAGATGCCATGCCGGAACCCTTTAACTGTGTATAAGTGAGCGTGACTATTATTCCTGCCGGAGGGCGTTCTGTCATCAGGGAGATGGTGAATGTCCTCCGGGATACCTGGCGCAGCTGAGATCAAACGCCGTCAGAAAAACCGGAGAGAGGCTGCCCCCATCTCCGGTTTCGTTCTGAACGCCTGACCTGTTTTTACTTCACATACTTCAGGTACGCCCCGTAGCCTTCCTTTTCCATTTCCTCCTTCGGGATGAATCGGAGAGACGCGCTGTTCATACAGTAGCGAAGTCCGCCCTTATCAGACGGCCCATCCGGAAACACATGCCCGAGATGCGACCCGCTCGCGGCTGATTTCACCTCAGTTCTCACCATGCCGTACGACGTATCCGTCGTATTTTTCAGAGCGGACTTTGAAATCGGCTTCGTGAAGCTCGGCCACCCGGTGCCGGAATCAAATTTGTCTGAAGAGGAGAAAAGCGGCTCCCCGCTCACAATATCCACGTAGATTCCTGCCCGGTGCTCATTCCAATAAGCGTTATGGAAAGGCGGCTCGGTACCACAGTTCTGCGTGACGTCATACTGTTCTGGCGTCAGGCGATCCTTAAGACTCTGCGATCCAGCTTTTCGGAATCCCTTATGGGTCGGCTCATACTTGGCTTTCTCAGCCTCTTCCATCAGGCGTTGCGGAATATGGCAGTAGCCGTCTGGGTGCTTCACAAGAAAATCCTGATGGTATTCCTCAGCCCGGTAGAAGGAAGTCAGCGGCTTCACTTCAAGCGCCAGAGGCTTTGAATATTTGGCTGAGAGCTTCTTTACCTCATCCTCAATGATGGGCTTAGCGCCTGGATCGGTATAAAAAATTCCGGTCCGGTACTGGGTTCCGATGTCATTCCCCTGACGGTTAAGGCTTGTCGGATCGATGGTTTCAAAGAAGAGGCCGAGAAGGAATGGCAGATCAGCTTTTTCAGGGTCATAGATGACATGCACTGTTTCCGCGGCTCCGGTTCGGCCGGTACACACGTCTTCATAAGTTGGATTGGCAACGGTGCCGTTGGCGTATCCGGACTCAGACACCCTGACGCCAGAAATCTTCGACATGAAGTGTTCAGTTCCCCAGAAGCACCCGCCGGCCAGATAAATCTCCTTCTCTCCCGCCCGGGGCTTTTCCGCGGGAAGCTTTCTTGTGTCTTTTTCCATGGATTGAGCTCCTCCCCTGCTGCAGGCAATCAGAAGAGAAAACGAAGCCGCTCCCAAGGCCAAAGTCCGTCTCAGCATCGTCTCTTCCTCCCTCCGGATTAATAACCATTTTCAATATCAGAAGTATAGCGTCCGAATCTTTTTCTCATAAGGGCGTCAGCGTGCGGCTCAAAGTGAAGATATCTGACGCAAATTTAGTCAGTTTTCCGTTCCAAGAAGACACGCGATGCATAGAGTTTTCCGACAGAAATAAGCCTCTCGCTTTTCCGAGTCTCCCTTTAAAATGATTCCCGTTTTCTACCACCCCCAACATAAAACACAGGGTTGCCATGACCAGCTTGAAAGAAATTCCCGGACTTGATAACGCTAAGCTAGAAAAGGCGGTTGCTATCCGCAAGGCTTATGACGAGAACCAGATTTCGCTTGAAGAAGCGCAGCGTCAGCTGAAGAGTGAAATCCAGTCTCTGAAACCCTGGGAGATCGCCCAGATTGAACAGAACATCAGCCCTGAAGAAGGCGATGAAGCCTGCCGTCTGAATCGGATTTCCGACATTTTCAAGATCTACGGTCCCATCATGGATCGCAGCCGTCCTGAGCTGCCCGAGGATCATCCGATTGCCCGCTACTTCCAGGAAAACGATAAGGAACGCGGCATTGTTAAAGAGATCGAGGATCTTGCGCAGTATCCCGTGATCCGCAATCAGTGGCTCGATATTTATGATCGCCTCGCCGAGATCAAGAAGCATTTTTCCAGGAAGCAGAATCAGCTTTACTCGGTGCTTGAAAAGAAGGGCTTTGACCGCCCGTCCACTCACATGTGGCTCTTCGACGACACGATCCGGGATGAAATCCGCGATAACCGCGCGCTTCTCGAAGCTGGGTCTGATGACGAATTCCTCTCCCGTCAGCAGGATCTGATTGACGATCTGACAGATCTCATGAATAAGGAGGAGCAGATCCTTCTCCCGACTTCCCTCATACTGATCAGCAGTAAAGAGTTCGATGACATGCGATCGGGCGACGCCGAGATCGGCTACGCCTGGCTTGAAAATACCGGCGCTGCCCCTGCGGCTGCCCCGGTCGCTTCGGCTCCGGCCGCCGCGGCTGAGGCCACAGGCTTTGTCGGTGACCTTCAGAAGCTTCTTGCAAAGTACGGTCTTGCGTCCGGAGCCGGCTCTGATGAGAAGCTTGAAATGCGGAACGGGAAACTCACGCTTGATCAGGTGAACCTCGTTCTGCAGAACCTGCCTCTTGATATCTCCTTCGTCGATGAAAATGATCTCGTTGCGTTCTACTCCGATACGGAACATCGAATCTTCCCGCGAAGCAAGAACGTGATTGGCCGCCAGGTCCGTAACTGCCACCCGAAGACGAGCGTGAAGTATGTGGAAGAAATCCTTGCGAAGTTCAAGGCCGGCGAAGAGGATGTCGCTGACTTCTGGATCAATAAGAAGGACGCGTTCATCCACATTCGATATGTCGCCGTGCGTGACGCGGATGGCAAGTTCCGCGGCGTTCTCGAGACGATGCAGGACTGCACCCGTATCCGCGAACTGACGGGATCCCGCACATTACTCACCTGGAGCAACGAAACCCATGCCCCGGAACGGGTCTATGGCATCTCGGAACCCGGTACAAGCGACGACGCCCCGGTGACAAAGGATGGCAACCTGACAGGCAAAGCATCTGACACTGCAGATACCCCCTCCATCATTGAGACCCTGACGGAATCCACCCGCCTTGAGGATATCCTGAAAGCCTTCCCCTGGCTGAAGGATGAGCTGTCTACTATTTCGCCTGTCTTCAAGGCCCTTAAGACGCCGCTCGTAAGGATCATGATCCCCAAGGCAACGGCTGGTGACATGAGCCGCCACAGCGGTCTTTCTATTGAAGAGCTGAAATCCGCTTTGCTCGCTCTGATTGCCAAGCACTAAAAGAAGCCTTTTAATCTCTTTCAATCCCCTTTGACTTCCTATGGAGTGTCAGAGGGGATTTTGTTTTCATGGTCCATGTATTGTCTTGACGGTATTACTCTCAAAGCCTTCTGCTCTTATCCAATGACAAATCGATGCAATATCCGTAGGGGAAACAGGTTAATATTGTCAGGATTCAGGGCACTTTGCTGAAAGAATCAGCAAATGCCCTCCCGTTTATGACCGCTTTCTACGTGAATTCTGAAACGGTCACGGCAGGGGAATTAAGTCATCAAAAATAGTACTTGATTCTATTCAAGACAAGATCGGTGTCAAAGCACTGCTTTTCAGCATCTTGAGTCAGAAATTCAGCCTTATCTGTTTGATGCTCTCTCCGTATGCCCTTGAACTTGCCGCTTATTTAGCTTTTAAGGCCTTTCATGATACTGAGGAATCTTTTTTCTGGTTCAAGCCTGAAAAGACTCTTAGGCTATTTGCCGCCCTATAAAGGCATCATCGCGCTTTCCATTTTTTTCATGGTTTCGGCAGGAGCCGCGTCTTCTTTGATCGCATGGCTACTGGGAAAGCTGACAGATGTAGGGTTCTATAACCAGGCAGCTTGGATTATCGTCGCAGCACCGCTTGGACTGATTGGCGTGTCTTTCCTTCACGGCGGAAGCATGTTTATGAGCAACTACCTGCTGGGAAAAGTCAGCCAGTCCGTATCCGCCACACTGCGTCAGCAGATGTTTCATCGGTTGCTACGGTGGCCCTCTTCTGCCTATCAGAACAACTCCACCGGTGCCATCACATCCAAATTTGTGTTTGAAGCAAATGTCATGCTCTCAAACGCCACGAAGTCCTGCATCATTCTGGTTCGTGATTCAAGTCAGGTGGTCGGTCTTGTTGCGACGCTCTTCTGGCAGGACTGGAAGCTGTCGCTCGTAGCACTGATTATCGGACCTCTTATCTTTCTGCTTCTCCGATATGTATCGAGAAAAATGAAGTCTGTGATGGCTTCATGCCAGGAATCCTTCGCAGGTATTCTGTCCCGCGTTAAAGAAGTATACGAAGCACACCGTCTTATCAAAATTTCCAATACGTATAAGGATGAGTACGATCGTTTTGCTCACATCAATAATGAAATCTACAAAATGATGGTGAGGATGACGAAAGTCACAACACTTGGAACTCCGGCGTCTCAGGTCCTATGCATGATCGGAATCGCGGTTGTTCTGACATTCGCGGTATTTCAGATGCAGAACGGCGCTCTGGACCGGGGCCAGTTTGTTACATTCCTCGCGGCTCTCCTGCTCCTGATCCCTCCGGTCAAGAACCTGGCGGGAATGAATACAGGCTTCATCATGATCAAGATGGCGGCGGACAGCATTTTCGCCACCCTGGATGAAAAGGAAGAGGAAGATAATGGCAAAACAGAACTGGATTACTGCAGCGGACAGGTAATCTTTGATCATGTTTCGCTTCGCTACCCCAACGCTGAAAGAGACGCTGTTCATGACTTCAATCTGACAGTCAATCCCGGCGATTCTGTTGCGTTGGTAGGGTTCTCGGGATCAGGAAAGACCTCTCTGGTGAACATGATCCCGCGGTTCTGGAATCCAACGTCAGGACGTATTCTCATTGATGGGTATGACACCCGTGATATCACGTTAAAGAGTCTGAGAAAACAAATCGCCATTGTTTCTCAGGATGTAATTCTCTTTGACGATACGATACGGAACAACATTGCCTACGGCGTTCCTAACGCGACAGAAGATCAAATTAATAGGGCAATAGATGATGCCGCCCTGAGAGAATTCATCGATGCACTGCCAAAGGGTTTGGAAACTCCGGTTGGTGAAGCGGGGAACTTCCTCTCAGGGGGACAGAAACAGCGGATTTCAATTGCACGCGCCATTCTGAAAGATGCCCCGATTCTGATTCTGGACGAGGCAACCAGCGCTCTGGACAGCATCAGCGAAACCCATATCAAAAACGCTTTGGCAAAACTGATGAAGGGCAGAACAGTGTTTATTGTCGCTCACAGACTTTCAACAGTATCCGGGGCCACAACTATTGTTGCGATGGCTGAAGGGGAGGTGAAAGAAATCGGAACGCGAGATGAACTGCTGAAGAAAGGCGGTCTCTTTGCAAATCTCTGTCATTTGCAATCTCTTCATGTTTTGGAAACAGAATGATCAACATACTGAAGCATAGAGACGAAAACCTGGTGAGGCTTTATAAGTACTTTCTTCCTTATAAAGGGAAGATAGCTGTCGCCAGTATTTTTCTGATTGCCACCGCATTAACTTCATCCGCTACAGCCACTCTTTTAGGCAAGCTGACCGACGTGAGTTTTTATCAAGGAGGAAGCTGGCTGGTTTTTGCTTTGCCTGCTGCATTGATCGCAGTCACTCTGGTGTTTGCCATTTCGACAGTGCTGAGCGCCTATATCATGTCTCAGATCAGCCAGTCAGTATTGGTGACGCTTCGAAAAGAACTCTTCAACAGCGTGCTGCATTGGCCGGAATCCCAATACCAGAAAGTATCTACTGGACTCATAAGCTCAAAGTTTGTGAATGAATCTACCATCGCCCTCTCTGGAGCGGCGGATTCAGTAACCGTCATGATCCGAGATACCGTCCAGATCATTGGTCTGCTGTGCGTCCTGTTCTGGCACGACTGGATTCTGACTTTGGTCACGTTTGTCATTGGCCCGGCCTTGTTTATAGTCCTTCGGTTACTTTCACGAAAGGTTAAGGTCGTAGTCAAACAAAGCCAGGAAACTCTGGGAAATATGATCTCCAGAATCCAGGAATCATATGAAGCGGAACGAATAGTCAAAATCAACGACTCATACGATTTTGAAGATGAACGCTTCTCAAAAGTCAATATGAGAATCCGCCGTTTGGCTCTGAAAACCAATATTCTGCAGGGGCTTCCAACGCCACTGACGCAGATTCTGACAATGGTCGCGGTTGCGTTCGTAGTGGCAGTGGCATTGATTGAAGCTCAGGGGGGAGCGCTGACATTCGGTCAGTTCGTAACCTTCCTGTCCGCTCTCCTCCTGATCAAAGCCCCGGTTCAACACCTTGCAGGACTTAACTCAACATTTGCCAGTATCTCAGTAGCAGCCAAAAGCATCTTTGATGTCATTGATGCCAAGCCTGAACTAGATACTGGAAAGAAAGAACTTAAAGAAATTCACCAAGGAATTGTCTTTGAAGACGTTCATCTAAGATACCCCGGGCAAAACGCAGACGCTCTTAAGGGAATTTCTTTTACCGTCAAAAATGGTGAGTCAATCGCCTTGGTCGGGCAATCTGGCTCAGGAAAGACCTCGATCGTTAACCTTCTTCCCAGATTTCTTGAAGTAACTGGAGGCAGGATAACAATCGATGGAATTGATATCAGAGATTACACACTCGAAAGTCTACGGTCTCAGATGTCTCTCGTATCACAGGATGTATTCCTCTTTGAAGATACGATAAAAAACAACATCACATATGGTGTGAAAATTTCAGTAACGGAAGATGAAATCAATGCCGCAATAGATGCAGCTGACCTGAGAGGACTAGTTGAAAGCCTTCCTAAAGGCATCGACACCTCCGTCGGAGAAGGTGGAAAGCTGCTTTCAGGGGGACAAAGGCAAAGAATATCGATAGCCCGAGCCATCCTAAAGAATGCCCCAATTATTATTCTTGATGAAGCAACTAGCGCATTAGATAGCAAAAGCGAAAACGAAATCAAGAATGCATTGAAGAATCTGACCAAGGGGAAAATATCAATTACAGTTGCCCATCGTCTTTCGACTATTGAAGATAGCAATAGGATATATGTAATATCAGATGGAGAAATAAAGGAAGAAGGAACACATCAGTCTCTTTTAGCTGAAAATGGGATTTATGCCAAACTCTGTAAAATGCAGGAAGTTTAGGAGAGAAAATTGAATAACATTTCCTACTACAACAGTGATAGATTGATATTTTGGAAAATATTAGGGATTAAAATAATAAATTTAAAAAAAGAAAAAAAAGAAAAATTCCCAATTTTTAAAACAACTTATTCGTTAGGCCCACTGCAAGTTAAAAAAAGTGGATGTTGCAGGGCTTTATACATTGGATTTATTCCTGTAATAGGAATAGTCTTCAAAGGAAACCAAAAGATTGCCATCAATCTTTTCGGTATGACGCTTTGCAGCCTGAAGAGAAACAGACGTACTATTCCCGACAACGCAAATGCCATCCGAGAAGATCGAGAACGTACAAAAAAACGTCTTTACATAAATATTGGAAACTTACCGTATTCCGACGGAAGAACTGGTATCCCTAGAGTAGCTAAAAAAATACTCGAGGAAGGATTAAAAGATAAAGATATAGAAGTATTGCCTGTCTATTTCGAAAGGGATTCACTCCAGTTAAAAATTGCAAATAATTATTTGTGTGAAAAATACGGATTAAAAAGCAGCATAATAGATGATGAGGTAATAACTATCAATTCAGGTGATGTTTTATTAAATGTATTGCTGGATTATATCGAGGTAAAAGGATTCTCCCCCATATTTAAACGAATTGAGAAAATCAATGGGAAAGTGTTTTTTACTATTCATGATATTATGCCATTGCAATATCCTCAATATTTTAAAGAATTAACTGCACGGCGGTTTGAGCCATGGCTTCGTGAAACGTTGAAATATAATGGAATCATTACGGTATCGAAATCAGTAATGCATGATTTAAAGAAGTGGATAGAAGATAATGGTATTAAGCTAAAAGATAATTTTACAATTGATTTCTTTTACCTGGGGGCAGATTTCAAGAAAAATACTTCTATTTCTCTTACTAAAGATGAATCTGCAGTTCTAAAGGAAATCACAACGAGTCCATACTTTATCCAAGTCAGTACAATAGAACCAAGAAAGGGGTACGAACAACTTCTGGGGGGATTTACGCTACTTTGGGAAAAAGGCTTTCCGTACAATTTAGTATTTGTTGGATCTAAGGGATGGAAGGTTGATGATTTGTGTAAGAAAATTGAAGAGAGTAAATACTATAATAAAAAACTATTTTGGTTATCTGGGGTATCGGACAATTTCTTAGTATCTTTATACAAAAATTCAAATTGGGTCATTTTTGCTTCTCATGCAGAAGGCTTTGGTCTTGCTCTTATTGAAGGACTGTATTTTGGGAAACCAGTTCTAGCTAGAGATATAGCCATCTTCAGAGAAATTGGCGGGAATAATGTTACGTATTTCTCAGGTAACGGGTTTAGTGATATAGCTACATCTGTTGAATATTTTACAAATAAAAGTTACACTTCTAATAAAAATTTTAATATTCCTTCATGGGAATCAAGTTTTAGGAAAATTAAATCCATCTTGTTTTAAAAAAATTATGGATAAACATCTGTTTACTGTAGTTCTTTCTGGCGGATCAGGTACAAGGCTTTGGCCAATTTCAAGGTCAAGCTATCCCAAACAGTTCGCTGATTTCAAAAGAACTGAAACACTTTTTGAATCTACTATCAGAAGAGTTTCATCACTGAATGATTACAGAGAGTCTATAGTTGTTTGCAATAAATCCCACATCTATTTTGTTAACAATAGTCTAGACCGTTTGAATCAAAAAGCTCTTTTGATTCTCGAGCCTGAGGCTCGCAGTACAGCACCTGCTATCGCCCTAGCAGCTTTTGCGGCTTTACAACGGGATCCTGATGCTATCTTGTTCGTATTGCCTTCAGATGGAATGATTCAAGGTGAGAAAACATTCCAAAAAGCTGTTGCGAACGCTGTTGAGCTTGCCAAAAAAAACTTTCTTGTTACTTTTGGTATTGGACCGCGGAGCCCAGAAACAGGTTTTGGATATATCGAGGCAGGGAATTCTATAGAGAATCTGGGTAATATTGTTTCTCGATTTGTGGAGAAACCAGACGTTGTGCATGCTAAACAGATGCTGGAGACCGGAGGTTTTTACTGGAACTCCGGGATGTTCGTGTTTAATGCGAAAACATTTTTATCTGAGCTAAAAGATAAGAATACTGAAATCTACGATACTTGTGAAAAGGCATTCAACCGGGGAATTTTGTTCGATAACAACTTCAACCCCGATCCCAATGAATATAGAAAATGTCCGGAAGACTCGGTCGATTATGCTGTTATGGAGCATACATCCAAAGCAGCTGTTGTCCCGTTGAATGTGCTGTGGAATGATTTGGGAACGTGGAGTTCATTTTATGAAGTAGGTGAAAAAGATAGCTTTCAAAATGTAAAAAATGGAGATGTAATTTGCCAGGATACTAGTAATTGCTTCATACATAGTTCTGGTCGTCTCATCGCTACGATTGGCATTAAAGGGTTGGCGGTAGTGGAAACAAGAGATGCTCTTTTAGTTTCTGCTCTTGATCAAGCACAGAAAGTAAAATCTTTAGTGCAAATATTAAAAAGTCAAGATAGAAAGGAAGCTGACTTACCTTCCGTTGTAAACAGGCCGTGGGGAACATATGAGTCACTGGCTTCTGGTCCACATTTTCAAGTTAAGAGACTAATAGTCCATCCAGGTCAAAGTCTTTCTCTTCAATATCATAATCATCGAGCAGAACATTGGACTGTTGTTGAAGGAATTGCCCAAATAACAATAGATGAATCAACAAAAGAATATTCCAAGAATAAATCGGTATATATCCCAATTAGATCAAAGCACAGACTTACTAATAACTCAACAAGTAATGTTGTTGTTATTGAAGTCCAAAGTGGTGATTATTTAGGAGAGGATGATATTGTAAGGATAGATGATGTTTACCATCGAATTTAGGAATATTATTTAATATAAATTAATTGATCTACATGTTTTAATAATTTTTAAACCGATATGATATATTTTGATTTAACTGATCTTGTCGAATTTTCAAGGTACAGTAATAATGTGTCTGGAATTCAGCGGGTTATTATGAATGTGGCTGCTGAAATCGAACATGAGCCGGAGACTCGTTTTATTTACCGAAATCAAATTGATGGTAAATTTTATGAAATATCTGATTTAAAAATATCAGATTCCAAAGATTTAACTCGATTGAAAAAATATAACAATTGGAAAAACTGTAACTGTTCTCTAAATATTGCAGTAAAGTTGGGAAAAGGCAAGAAATTAAGAAAAAAAATAAAAATTTATGGAAGATGTTTTATATCGAAAATTATACATCTCTTTAGAGGGGCTGGAAATAAGTATCAAACGGATTTTTCTCCGAAGTCGGGAGACTTTATTGCAATATTTTCAATCCCTAAAGGGATGGCGAGTTATAAGCAGCTTTACTCGGATTTTAAAGATGTAAAATTTGTTTACTTCTTTCATGACATAATTCCTGTCAGGACCCCCGAGTTTGCTCTTAAACCAGAAACTGATAATTTCGTTAATTATATAAAATTAATGAATTCTACAGCTTCATTGATATTAACTAGTGCATCCTTTAATGTGGCAGACTATAAAAAGTATATTAAAGATACTTTTAAAGAAGAGACTCAATATCCCGTAAAAGCAATCGGCTTGCCTGTGGATTTTGATATTCAATATACAACTGATGACTATGGGGTTATGAGCCCTATTAGCCGAAGACTCCAATGGTATAACTATTGCCTTTGTGTTGGAACCATCGGACCTCGAAAGAATCATTTCGAGTTATTACAAGCATGGAAGAAGTTTTATGAATCAGATGAGTATAATAATCAATTATTAGTGATCGCAGGAGCGCCTTGGGAAACTGCCTCTGATATTGTAGATATACTGCATTCTCATTTCTGTGGGGGTTCTGTAGTTTTTATTGAGTCTCCATGTGATAAAGAGTTATCATATCTTTATGATAAATGCAAATTTACAGTTTATCTTTCTCTCTATGAAGGCTGGGGGTTGCCTGTGAGTGAATCTATCTCTATAGGGAAACCTGCTGTTATTATAAACGAAACTACATTACCCGAGGCTGGCTACGGTGTTGCTAATATAGTCAGAACAAGAAATCTGAAGGATATGCAGAATGAGATTTCTCGTTTATTCAATGATAAAGATTACTATAAATCTTCAGTAAATAAAGTATTGTCGGCCAAAAAATCATTCCCCACATGGGCGAGTTTTGCTAAACGCGTTATTAGAGAGATAGAGAGTATTAAATAAAGGTTTAAGAGGACTATTGCGGTAAAAAAGAATGATTATTGCTGACGGCTTCCGATTCTTTCGATCAGATGGGCAGAAGGGATCTGGATCGGAAGGGATTAGAAAAACTCTCATTCCAGTGTTCAGTAAATATCTGTTGAGATACAGCAAGAACATTACGCTCCCGTCTGATGAGACACGATCTGATAAAGCGCCGAGATCGCGAGAAGAACGAAGATAACGGCGGATCCTTTGTTCAGAACACGCTGCCACATGGGTTTCTTCAGCCGAAGAGACAAAGCCCCGGCAAAAAACGCGATCAGGGTGAAGACAAGCAGCGTTGCCGCGATGAATGTGATTCCCATGATGAGCATCTGTACCCAAACCGGCGCGGCGCCGGTCCCCTCGAACAGAAACTGAGGAAAGAACGCCAGAAAAAAGATCTGTACCTTGGGGTTCGTGATGTTCATCAGTGTTCCGCGCCGCCAGGCGGCCTGCGGGGCAAGGGATGAAACCCGGGCAGAGGGTTCAGCCACAATCGGAGCGTGCCAGGCTCCCCAGGCGAGATAAAGAAGATAGAGCGCCCCGAGCACACAGATAGCTCCGAAGAGCCACGTGCTCGCCGCGACTACAGCCGCAAGACCCAGCGTGGCGCAGAGTGTCTGGAACACCAGTCCCGTGCAGAGCCCAAGAATGATGAAGAATCCGGATCTGAAGCCGTTTGTCGCGGACTGCAGGAGAACAAAAATGTTATCCGGTCCGGGGACAAAAGCGAGAAAGATGCTGGCTGAAAGAAAGCCAAGCCATCCAGAAAATTCCATTGACAGCTCCTGATGCGGGGAAAGAGAAAATAGACGAAGAGTGACGGGGAATGGAACCGGGTCGTCTGCCTGATGAGAGATTGTAATTTTTATGCCATAGCCCTGCCGATGACGATATGCAGGGAACCCAATATTCAGGATGCCGCGTTCCAAAACTAAAAAGAGGGATCCATAGACGCTTCCAAACCGCCTAAGATAAGGCATTACGTCTGAGTAATGTCTTTGGAGACTGAGTCACTATGGAATTTGTTCTCAAAAGAATTTACGATCCCGCGTCACCTGAAGATGGTTACCGTGTCCTGGTTGACCGGCTGTGGCCCCGGGGGGTGAAGAAGGCGGATGCCGATATCAGCTGCTGGGCTAAAGAGATCACGCCATCCCCGGATCTCCGGAAGTGGTTTCACGAGGATAGAGAAGGGCGTTTTAAGACTTTTTCCGAGCGCTACGCGAAGGAGCTCGAGGATTCCCCAGCGGTTGGGGAATTTATTCGCTCTATTCCGGAAGGCACTGATCGGGTAACGCTCCTCTATGCGGCAAAGGCCGGAGCGCCGAGTCACGTTGGAACACTGAAGGCAGCGCTTGAAAAAGCGGCCGCTGCCATTTCCCTGAAAAAGTAATCCCTGAGATTGGAGACGCGATGCCTCAGGCCGTAGTGCTTCTGTTATTCAGCGCGCTTCTGGTTTTCTGCGTCGCGTCCGGGCTTTCCATTCTGTATGCGCTTGCGGGAGGATATCTCCTCTTCGCGGGCTTCGCGGTCTTCCGGGGGTATGGCCTCAAGGAAGTCTGGGAGATGTCGATTGAGGGTGTCCGTACGGTAAGCGGCATCCTCATCACGTTTCTCTTTATCGGCATGCTGACCGCGAGCTGGCGGGCAGCGGGCACGATTCCGGATATCGTGATTTTTGTATCCGACCTCATCCGTCCGGAATTTTTCCTCGTTCTCATTTTCTTCGCGAATACACTGCTCTCGGTTCTCACGGGAACGTCTTTCGGCACCGTCGCGACCATGGGCGTGATCTCAATGACGATCGGGGCGTCACTTGGCGTTTCGCCGCTTTTCACAGCGGGTGCTGTGATGTCAGGAATCTTTGTTGGGGATCGGTGGTCTCCGATGTCGACCAGCGCCATGCTGGTTTCAGCGATCACGCATACGGACCTGAGATGTAACCTGAAGAGAATGCTGGTGACCGGAGCGCCGGCTTTTATTCTGGCGTCTCTCCTTTACCTTCTGATGGGGTTTCTTTATCCCGGGAGCGGCCAGGTTCCAGAGATCCGCGGAATTTTCGCTTCCGTTTTCGTTTCTTCCTGGATTACGGTGATTCCGGCTCTGATTGTGGTGGGGCTCGTACTTTTTCGCGTCAACGTCAGGCTCACCATGGGGATCAGCGTCGCGGCGGCCTCTCTCATCTGCTTTTTCATTCAGCATATGGGAATTTCTGACATTCTCAGAATGCTTGTACTGGGCTACCAGTCAGAAAATGCCACTGTTGCTCATCTGATGAATGGCGGCGGCATGGTGTCCTTCGCGAAGGGGATCGCGATTGTCTGTATTTCAGCAACGTACGCCGGGATTTTCATTCGTACCCGGCTGCTTCAGGGGATCCGGGGGCTGATTGAACGAGTCGCGGCCCGGGTAACAATTGTCAGTGCGGTGACGCTGGCCGCGATTCTTGCCTGCGGGGTCTCCTGCAATCAGTCGTTCGCCGTCATGCTGACTCATGATCTCTGCACTGGCGTGAGACCGGATCAGGAGAAGCTCGCGCTGGATATTGAGGACAGCGCGATTGTGATCGCGCCTCTGATTCCCTGGTCAATCGCGGGCGCTATTCCGCTCTCCGTTCTCGGCGCGGCCCCCGCGTCGCTCGCTTTCGCGTTTTTCCTTTATCTGCTCCCCGCAAGCCGCCTTGTACTGGATCGGGAAAAGCTTGCGGGAACATAGAACCAAACGCGGAGAAACGCCCTCAGTCAGGCGTTTTCAATCTGGGTCTGCTCAAGCGCCCGGTCAAGCGACTCACGGATCGCACCGGCTTCTTCCTCTGAGAAGAGACCTTCTGCGGGGCTTGAAACATAGTTATTCATGAAGTCGTTCCAGTCGACATTTTCAAAGTAGTCAGAGGCCCAGCTGAAAATATCGAAGGCATCCGGAACTTCAGACTCGTGGAAGAGCAGAACCAACGCCTCAGCCACAACGCCCTGATCCTCTCCTGCGTCAATCATCTCGTAGCCGCGCTTGAGAGCAATCATCGCGAATCCTCTCAGCACCTCATCGGTCTCGAGGTAATGGGAGAAATCATTCGGATCGATACCACCTTCGTCTACTTCAACGTCATCCCATTCCTGATCTAATTGCATATTATGCCTTTTCTGTAACACTTTATAAAAAAGCCGGTCTTTTCAATTCCGGGAAGCTCCCTAATAATAGTGGGAAAGAAAAGCTTTTTGAGGCTTTTCCTTCTGATCTCTCGGATTGAAGGAGTTGCGTGATGGAAAAAAATTCCGGATGGACCACTGGCGGTCTGATTGGTGCCGGCGTAGCGGTTGGTCTGATCTTTCTTGGCTGCATGTTTTATACCGGCGTTTCCCAGTATCTGGGACAGACCCGGGTTGTCACGGTGAAGGGCCTTGCTGAGCGGGAAGTCCCGGCAGATCAGGTGATCTGGCCGATTACCTTCAAGGAAACCGGCGACAACCTTCTCACCACGCATACGAAGGTTGAGGCGGACAGCCAGAAAGTGGTGGCGTTCCTGAAGAAGAGCGGGCTTGAAGACTCCGAGTTCAGCTTTGGGGCCCCGGAAATTCAGGACCGGAACGCTGAGGGGATGGATATGCGCGGTCCGCGCTATACGCTCACCGGCTCCATTACGGTGAATTCCACAAAAGTGGATCAGGTTCGCCGTCTGATGGCGGCCCAAAAGGAGCTGATCGGCGAAGGCGTTCCGGTGACCACGGATAAGTGGAATACGGTGTTCCTCTATACCAAACTGAACACAGTGAAGCCTGCGATCGTTGAGGAAGCGACGAAGAACGCGCGCGAGGTGGCGCAGAAGTTCGCGGCGGACTCGGGTTCCCATATCGGAAAGATCAAGTCCGCGAACCAGGGACAGTTCTCCATTACGGATGCCAATCAGAGCACGCCGTATGAGAAGAAGGTTCGTGTCGTGACGACCGTGACTTACTTCCTGAAAGACTGATCACCTGATCGGTGTACCGGTAAAGAAAAAGCACCGAGGCGAAGTCTGCTTCGCGTCGGTGCCTGAAGAAGAGGGATCGCCAGACGGAGATCCCTTCTTTTTCTTTGGAATCAGGCTGCTTTCGTCAGCTCGTCGATACGGTAGGTGAGCTCGTCGCTGGGAACAGCGCCGACCACGTGATCCGCCACTTCGCCATCCTTCATGAAGACAAAGCACGGAATCGAACGGATGCCGAACTGCGCCGCGATTTCCTGCTCTTCGTCGACATTGATCTTGCCGACCTTCACTTTGCCCTCGTAATCCTTGGCAATTTGGTCAACAACTGGACCCATCGTACGGCAGGGACCGCACCAGTCGGCATAGAAATCGATCAGCACGAGCTTATCGCTCTTCAGCACTTCGGTTTCGAAATTGTCTTTCGTGAACTTGTATTCCATGGTGTTACTCCATCAATCTGTATGTCGGTTTTCAGGCTTGAGGTTTTCTTTAGGTATCGGGGATTTCTGCAGTTGTAGAAGCAACCTGATGCCCCATTCCTCAATCACGTTGAACATCAATCTAGCATGAAAGAAAACAACGAATGAGCCTTTTTGAGCCGCATTCAGATGGGGAAGGTAAGCATCCGTTTCAGCGTATTCTCTCTTGGAGAAGGCGGCCTGAAAACAATACAGAAGTGATAGGAGCGGCTGAAAAACAGGGCGGCTTTCCAGAGGGAGCAAAGGATCCCGTATCCGATTTAAGCGTGAGAGGAGATAACCGCCTGTTGGCCAGCGAAGCTGCGGACATCAATGGAGAGTCAGAGGATGCGCAGAAATCCGAATCGGCGGATCCGGATCCCTGCCATGTGTCCTTCTCTCTATCAATCCTTCTTCTTTGCTTTCTGGATGAGTTCGTAGAGTGAAGCGAGCGCTTCCCGCGGAGTGAGGGTATCCGGGTCGATTGCGAGGAGATCATCCCGGATGGAGAGGGCCTTCTCCACCTCAGGACTCTCACGTTCCTCCTCCAGTTCGATTTCGGGTTCCGGAAGTGAAGCCGCCGGAGAGGAGAAAAGATCCGGTTCAGGGCCATTCTCTTCCGCCCGTTTCTCCAGTTCCCGAAGCATCGCTTTCGCCTCGCGGATCACATGCTGCGGCACCCCGGCGAGCTGCGCCACCGCGATACCGTAGCTCTGGCTTGCCGGCCCCTCAGTGACTTCGTGCAGGAAAACCACTTTTCCGCCGCTCTGCACCGCTTTGACGTGTACATTCGCGACTTCCGCGCAGGTCTGCGCGAGCATCGTGAGTTCAAAGTAATGCGTCGCGAAAAGCGTGTAGCAGCGGATCCGGTCCGCGAGTTCCCGCGCGATGGCACCCGCGAGCGACAGACCGTCAAAGGTTGATGTGCCCCGGCCGATTTCATCCATGAGAACGAGTGACCGGTCAGTGGCCTGATGAAGAATCGCAGCGGCCTCCACCATCTCAACCATGAAGGTGGAGAGACCGCGCGCGAGATCGTCACTCGCGCCGATGCGGGTGAGAATCCGGTCGATCGAACCGATACGGGCGTGCTTCGCCGGAACCCAGGAGCCGGCGAGCGCAAGAATCACGATCAGCGCGACGCTGCGCATATAGGTCGACTTGCCGCCCATATTCGGGCCGGTGATCACGAGAAGCCGCCGCCCGGGTTCTAGCGAGCAGTCGTTTGCCACATAGTGCTCCAGCGCCTTTTCAACCACAGGGTGCCGGGCCCCTTCGATCATGAGCCCAGGGGCGTCCGAGAGCTCGGGGCACGTCCACTCCATATCAGCCGCGTGCTTCGCGAAGGAGAGGAGGGCGTCAAGTGTTGCCGCGGCTTCAGAGGCCCGCGTCAGCGCATCAACATACGCGCTGCAGGACTCGATCAGCCCCTGGTAGAGGCTTCGCTCGAGCGCGAGCGCCCGGTCTTTGGCGGCGAGCGCCTTGTCTTCAAGCGACTTGAGTTCCGGCGTAATAAAGCGCTCGGTGTTCTTCAGTGTCTGACGTCTGCGGTAGTCATCCGGCACCTTATCGGCCTGAGCCCTGGAGACCTCGATGTAGTAGCCGGAGACACGGTTATATTCCACCCGGAGTGTCGGGATGCCGGTCCGCTCTTTTTCCCGCGCTTCGATCTGCGCGAGCACATTGCCGGCATTGTCCCGGAGTTCCCGGAGTTCTTTCAGCTCGTCACTGAAGCTATCCGCGATCACGCGTCCATCCCGGAGCGTAACGGCGGGAAGTTCAAGAAGCGCTCTCCCGAGGAGATCGGTAAGCGCGGGATCGGGTTTCAGGATTGCCGCGGTGTCGGAGATAAGCGGAACCCGTGAGAGCGCGGCGGCTTCAGAGAGCCTCTGCAGAGCCGGGAGCGCGTCCCGTAACCCGGAAAGCTCTCTTGGCCGTACGGAACCCAGCGCGATACGGGACGCCACGCGTTCCAGATCGGGAAGGTTTTTAAGCGGCTCGGAAAGTGCGTCGCGGAGTGATTCGTTTTCAATCATCTCCCGAACGGCTTCGTGCCGCGCGCGGGGAACCGTTGGATCCCGCAGCGGCTGCGTGATCCAGCTTCGCAGCATCCGGGATCCCATCGAGGTGTGGCAGTGATCGATCGTGGAGAAAAGGGTCGGTCCGTTTTCGCTCCGGAGCGGTTCTGTGAGTTCAAGATTCCGTCGGCTTGAGGGATCAAGGCCGACAAAGCGGCTCGACTCCTCAAAGACGAGAGGACGGATATGCGGCACCGCGTCCACCTGAGTCTGTTCCACGTACCCCAGAATGGCGCCGGCGGCCGCGAGAACCCCTGGCTTTTCACTCACCGCCCAGGCGTCGAGATTCTCCATATTGAAGTGATGGAGCAGCTCATCGGTTCCGTGCTTCGGGTCAAAATGCCAGTCGGGAAGCGGGGTGAGCTGCGCGGCTCCTGAGAAAGACTTCGCGGTTTCCCGGCAGGAATCCGGTATCAGGATTTCCTGAGGCGAGATACGGGCGATTTCGCCCGGAAGCTCGTCCTCTGTGCAGCAGAAACCCTTGAACGCGCCGCTGGAAAGTACAAGGGACACCACGGACCACTGCGGGGATTTTTTTCCGGATGGCGGGCAGACCGCGATTAGCGCGGCGTCCGCCTTCGCGGGAAGCAGCTCATCCTCTGTGATGGTGCCGGGGGTCACAATCCGCACGAGTTTCCGCGGCATCGTGCCTTTGACCGCTGCCGGGTCCCCAATCTGCTCCACAATTCCCACGGATTTCCCGAGTTTCACGAGACGCGCGAGATATGAGTCCAGCGTCATAAAGGGGACGCCCGCCATCGGAATGGCATCCGGCTTACCCTTTCCGCGGCTCGTGAGAGTGATGCCGAGAAGCCTGTTGATTTCCACCGCGTCTTCAAAAAACGTTTCGTAGAAGTCTCCCATCCGGTAGAGGAGCAGGATATTCGGATGCTGCTTCGCGACCTCTGTGCGGATTTCAATAAACTGCCGCATGGCAGGGGTGAGCGTGGAGAGATCAGCGTTCTCTGTGGATTGGTTAAGGCTGGGCTTGGTCACTTTGTAAAGCGTCTCCCGGGGATTGAAGAAAAGCGGGCAGGGTGAAATTTTATCCTGTATGCCAAGAGAGAATAGAAAAAGGGCGGCTCATTCAGAAATGAACCGCCCCGATTCAGAGAGTGTCTGAAGTTTCAGACCGCTGCCGTACTCAGGCGACCTTGTTGGTAACGATCGGGAAGAGCGTTCCGAAGATCTTCGGCGTACCGGCGACGATGGAGCCGGTGTCGAGATAGTGGTCTTCTCCCTCAAAGTCAGTCACGAGACCGCGGGCTTCAAGAACGAGGAGAGAGCCGGCGGCAATGTCCCAGGGCTTCAGACCGCTTTCCCAGAAGCCGTCGAGACGGCCGCAGGCGACATAAGCGAGGTCGAGCGAGGCAGCGCCGGCGCGGCGGATACCGGACGTCTGCTTCGCGACAGAAGTGAAGACACGGGCATAGCCCTCAAAGTCATCACCGCCGCGGAAGGGGAAGCCCGTGCCGATCAGCGAAGCGCCGAAGCTCGTACGGCCGGAAACGCGGATACGGCGGTTATTGAGGCGAGCACCTTCGCCGCGGGTCGCGGTGAACATCTCATCCTTCAGCGGATCGTAGACCACAGCTTCGAGAATGTCGTTCCCGCGCTTCAGCGCGATCGACACGGCGTACTGCGGGAAGCCATGAATGAAGTTCGTCGTGCCGTCGATCGGATCCACGACCCAGACAAACTCGGAATTCGTCTGACCGACAAGCCCGGCCTCTTCGGAAAGAATGGCGTGATCCGGGCAGTAGTGAGACAGAATATCGATGACAGCGCGCTCGGCAGCCTTGTCCGCGTCGGTGACGTAGTCATGAAGAGCTTTCGTCTGGACGTTGACGTTTTCGATGTTGCGGGAAGCCTGGTTGATGATGTCGGCTGCTTCGCGGGCCGCACGGATGGCGATGTCTATGTTGGCCATATGTTCAGATGCACCTGGTTGTTAATGGGATAAGTGGATCGGGGAAAAGAGAACGAGGGGGGACGATAGAGTGCCCAGGCGTGATTTTTCCCTGCAATAAAGAGACCGTTATTTTAACGAGTAAAAATAATTCCGGCGACAGAAGGATACAGCGGAAAAGCGGGGATGGGAGGCGGCACCCTCGCCTAAAGCTGTTACCATCTTCAGGTTTCAATTCAGCTTTATGCGTGAGTATCAGGAAATGCAGACTCCTAACAAGGCTTCCCGGGTGAGGTTTGTCCTCTGCGACCCCAGTCTCCCCGCGAACATCGGTGCCGCCGCCCGGGCAATCAAAACGATGGGCTTCAGAGACCTTTGGGTGGTGAATCCGAAGCACCCGGATTATCGGGAGCATCCGGACGCGATCGCGCTTTCGACAAGCTCGGTCGACGTCCTGCGGGAGAGCCATTCAGTCGCGACGCTGACTGAGGCGCTGAATGGAGTTACCTTTGCCTGGGCGCTTTCGGGGTATGACCGTGAGTACGGTCCCCCGATCGAGGAACTCCGGTCCGCGGCTTCCCGCGCCTGCGATTTCCTCGCGTCTGAACCCGGTGACATCGCGTTTGTGTTCGGTACGGAACGCAGCGGTCTCACGAACGCGGAGATCGAGGTCTGTCAGGGGATCGCAGCCATCCCCGCGGATCCTGAGAGCCCGAGCCTTAATCTTGCGCAGTCCGTGCAGGTGACCGCGTATGAACTTCATATGACGGAGCGCAGCCGGGCTGGGGAAGAGGGCAAGCTCTACGACTGGGAAACCCGTTTCGACCGGGATCCCCCGGCAGAAGTGCCCGCGATTGAAGGCTTCCTTGAGCACTGGGCCCGCGCGATGACAGCCTGCGGGGCTCTCAATTCGGCAGAACCCAAGTTTCTGATGCCGATGACCCGCCGGATTATTGCCCGCGCAGGTCTTACGCAGCCGGAAGTCGACATGCTGCGGGGCGTGTGCGCGGCCATCATCTGCCCGAAAACCGAACGGAAGGGGCAGAAGAAAGCCGGGAAGAAATCCGAGCTGAAATAAATTTCGACGCCCGCTTAAACCCGAGTGAAAAAGTCGGGTAATATAGGCGAATCCTGCCAGAACCTTAAGGACTGATTTCCATGTTTGAGCGAGTGAGAGAAGATATCCAGATCATCCGGGAGCGAGACCCGGCGTGCCACAGCACGCTTGAAGTGCTACTCGCCTATCCCGGGTTTCACGCGGTGCAGTTCTGGCGGCTGAGTCACTGGTGCTGGATCCAGGGCTGGTATACCTTCGCCCGCTGGGTGAGTCATGTTGCCCGGTTTCTCACCGGGATCGAGATTCATCCGGGGGCAAAAATCGGACGCCGTGTCTTTATTGACCACGGTATGGGCACAGTGATCGGTGAAACCGCCGAGGTGGGAGATGACTGCACGATTTACCAGGGTGTGACGCTCGGCGGCACGAGTCTCGGGCGAGGTGAAAAGCGTCATCCGACGCTTGAACCCGGTGTCATTGTCGGTGCCGGCGCGAAGGTGCTCGGCGGATGGACTGTCGGGCGGAACGCCAGAATCGGCTCGAACGCGGTCTGCCTGAAGCCGATCGCGGCGAACGCGACGATTGTCGGCGTTCCGGGACATGTGGCCGGTGAAAAGAAAGCCGCAAAACAGGCGGATCACGAACACTTCAGCGCATACGGTGTTGTTGAAGGCGCTGAGGATCCGGTGACGCGGGCCTTTAATCAGGTGCGTAAGGAACTGGATGTCCAGCGCGATACGATTAATCGCTTGGAGCGCGAAATCGCGAAACTGAAGGGGCTTGATGAAGCGGATGCTCCGGCGATTGAGGACCCCGCGGAACGGTCATTCCTTGACTCGGCGCTCTGAAGTCCATTCGGCGGACTGATCTGCTTCATAAAAAAGAACCGGCATTTTTCGGGGAGACTCCTTGAAAATGCCGGTTTTCTTTTGGAAGCGGATTCTCTTACTTTTCCGCGAATCCCTTCTTCTGCAGGAATCCGAGGACAAACGGACGCCGTTCGCGAAGCAGAATTCTTTCGAGCTCATCAGACCAGGCGGTGTCTTTAGCGTTGGATGAGCGATGCTGGTAATAGTTCCTCATCTCCTCATCGTAGGCTTTCAGTTCGGCCGGATCCGGTTCCTGATAGGCGTTTTCGCAGAGCGTGATGGAGGCGGGGAGCCGGGGTTTCAGTTCATTCTTATGCGCGGGGTGCCCGAACGCCAGACCGACTACCGGGAAGGCGTTCTGCGGAAGCTTAAGGAGGCGGTCCACTTCCTCAATGTGATTCCGGATGCCGCCCGCGTAAACTCCTCCGAGTCCCAGAGCTTCAAGCGCGGCAAAGGCGTTCTGAGCCTGAATCGCGGCATCCACGCAGCCCACAATCAGCTGCTCGGTCCAGCCGAGATCCGCCTTCGGCACGAGGACCTGATCGCGGTGATAATCCGCGCAGAACACCCAGAACTCAGGGGCCGCAATGATGTGCTTCTGATTGCCGGCGAGTTCCGCGAGCTTCGCCTTCAGTTTCTTATCCGTGATCCGGATAGCCGTGGTGACCTGCAGAAAGCAGGTGGAGCTTGCCGCGCGGGCGGATTCATAAATCGCTTCGAGATCTTCCTGGCTCACCGGTTCATCAGTAAAGGCCCGGACTGAGGTGTGGGCGCGAAGCGTATCGGTCATGGGGTTAGGTGTCGCAGACATAGAATCTCCTTCTGGAGTAAGAGCGGATTCCGGCTGAATCTAAGAATAACGCGGACACAAAAAAAAGGAGGAGATCCGGCCGTGAGGCGCGGAATCTTCCCCTTCAATAGCGCGGGCAGCGCGCGGCTTACATGATGATCTGCAGGCGCTGACCGTTCACCGTGCGGATATAGCCCCAGTGATCTTTTCCTTCGCCGGAATCGAGATCCCAGTCGGGAATCACCCAGCGCTCGATATCCGCGAGTTCGTGGCTCGCCGGCTTATGCGTGTGACCGTGAATCACGATATCCGCGTTATGCGCCTTGGCGGCCTTGTAGACATCCACATCCACCACATCCATGATGGCGGCGGATTTGCTGCCCTTCGTGGTTTCGGACTGAGCGCGCGCCTGGCGGGCAAGCTCAATACGCTTCTCAACCGGAAGGCTGAGCGCGGAGAGCTGCCACTGCGGGTCGCGGGTCATCGCTCGGAACTTCTGATACTCCTCGTCCTTCGTGCACCACTCATCGCCGTGTGAGAGAAGGATGGTTTTCCCAATGCACTTCACCGCGACTTCAGGCGCGAGAAGCGTGGCGCCGCAGGCCGCGGCAAAATCACGGCCGAGCATCACGTCACGGTTCCCCTGAGCAATCAGAACGCGCTTCCCGATGGAGGAAGCGTAGGCGAGCGCCTTGACTACGGACTCCGCGGACGAAATGGTGTCGTCACCGAGCCAGAAATCGAAAAGGTCGCCGAGAATCACGAGCTCGCTGTAGTAAGGCACCTGCGTCTTCATGAAGCGGAAGAACTGCATCAGCGTCTTATCGTGCTCCGGAGCGAGATGCAGGTCCGAGATGAAAACCGGATTTTCAAGCGGAGCTATTTCTTTGGTGCCGGCAAGAGCCGGCGCAATCATTTCAGCCATTTCTCAAGCGATTCCTTTTCCTTTGCAGGTCCGTTCCCCGGGCGCAGGCTGCGCCCGGAGGCCTTGTTACAGCGCTTCGGCCTTGAGGATGACGATGTCTTCAAGCGGCACATCGTCGTACCAGCCGCGGCGTCCGGTGCGGACCTTGGCGATGGCGTCCACCACCTCGGTGCCCTTCGTCACACGGCCGAAAACAGCATACCCCGGATTGCCTGGGTTGTAGTTGAGGAAATCGTTATTGGCAACATTGATGAAGAACTGGGCGGTAGCGGAGTCCGGGTCACTCGTGCGGGCCATCGCGATCGTGTACTTGTCGTTCTTCAGGCCGTTCTTCGCCTCGTTCACGATCGGATCGTGAGTCTGCTTCTCGCTCATGCCGGCCGTGAAGCCGCCGCCCTGGATCATGAAGCCCTTGATGACGCGGTGGAAGATGGTGCCGTCGTAGAACCCTTCGGTGACATAGCGTTCGAAGTTCTTCGCGGTGATCGGAGCTTTTTCGCTGTCGAGCTCAAGTTCAATCGTGCCCTGGTTGGTCGTAAGACGAATCATGCTGTCAGTCCTCTTGCTGGTAACTGGTAATTAAGTGGCTCAGCGGGGGAAGAAACCGGAAAAAAGAGCCGGTTCGGACTCCCGCCTGAGAGGCATCCCATTGTAGCGGTTCATGCCCGGTGTGTTGAGTCTCAGTTCAGTTCGGGAAGCGGCTTGAAGAGCGTGCTCTTCGTGGTGCTCCCGGTACCGTTTTCCTTCGCGCTGTAGCTGCCAGGCTGCGGTGCTGAAGCCTGTGCCGGGGAGGCAGCCGCGGGAGCCGCGATTTTCTGAACCGTTTCCGTGATGCCGCCAGTGGTCGTGGTCACCGCGTTGGAGGCCGCTTTGGCCGGAGCGGTTCTCTGTGCCGCGCGGTTCTTCAGCACGGCAGCCGCGGCGGCGCTCCGCTTCGCTTCAATTGGGTCCGCTTTCGCCGCGGGCTTTTCCTGAAGCGCCGGAATCTTTTCCGCCCCCGGCTGCTTCAGCAGATCCGGGTCCGGGTCGTTCCCGGTCGCTATCTGCAGCATCGCGATTTTTTCACTTACGCGGCGGCGGGCGTCGCGGTTTGCGGGAGTGTTCGCCGGCATCCCAAGACGGTAATTCTGCAGAGCCTTCAGCGCGTAAAGGTCTCCCAGATTTTCGTGTGCCGTCGCGAAGTTCGGGTTCGCGGTGATCGCCCGGTCAAGGAGCTCAATCGCGTGATCGATATCGCCCTTGCCGCCGTCAGCCGTCAAGATGGCGAGGTTGTTATAAGGCTCCGGAATCTCGGGGTAGGCGTTGATCAGCTGCTGATAGGCTGCCATCGCTTCATCCCGCCGTCCCAGGTGCTCGAGAATCGTCGCGCGCTTAAACATCAGGGCGACATTCCGCTTATTTTTGGCGAGGCCCTCATCCGCGTACTGGAGCGCCTTCGTGTAGTTTCCGTCCGCGATCATCCGGTTCACGAAGATCGGATAGTCCTGCTCAGTCTCCGGAGCCTTCTGCTGCTCGGAAATCGGGTAAAGGACCGTCTGTGAAAAAGCCGGAACGGCCGCGAGGCTAATGAAGAGGGCAAGCGCCGCGCTTCTGAAAGTGTGCTTCAGCATGAGGTATCAGACCTAGAAAAAATGAGAAAAGCCGCAAAGCGGCCGGGCAAAACCGGGACCGCTGTCCGCTGAGGGCGATTCTGAACGGCTATACTTTTCCCACGATTTTAACCGCTCGAAAGGGAAAGCACCGGAACCGCGGGAAGAGAGGTCCCGCGGTCCGCGTCCGCGGCTTTCCGATCCGAGAGCCAATTCTGTCCTGGAGGGGCACTGCCCATATGACTATCACGAAACCTCTGACGCTTTACTCCACAATGAGCCGCAAAAAGGAAACCTTCAAACCCATCAAAGAGGGAAAGGTGAGGATGTATGTCTGCGGGGTGACGGTCTATGACTACTGCCACATCGGGCACGGCCGCACCTTTGTGGCGTTTGACGTGATCCGCCGCTGGCTGATGGAGCGGGGAAACGAGGTCACCTTTGTCCGGAATGTCACGGATGTGGATGACAAGATCATCCGCCGCGCGGCCGAGAAAGGCATTTCGACAAAAGAACTGACGGATTTCTATACGAAGGCGATGCAGGAAGATATGGAGTCTCTCGGCTGCCTTCCCCCGACCTATGAGCCTCACGCGACGGATTTCATTCCGCAGATGCTTGGCATCATCGGAAAACTCGTCGATAAGGGCTACGCCTATGTCGGCGGCGACGGAGACGTGGATTACGCGGTCCGTAAGTTCCCGGCCTACGGGAAGCTTTCCGGAAAGAGCATCGATGATCTGCAGTCCGGCGCGCGTATTGATGTCGCGGAAGGGAAGCGTGATCCTCTCGACTTTGTGCTCTGGAAGAAAGCGAAGCCGGGTGAGCCGCAGTGGGAAAGCCGCTGGGGTGCCGGCCGTCCGGGCTGGCATATCGAGTGCTCAGCCATGAGCTGCCACTATCTCGGGGAAAATTTCGATATTCATGGCGGCGGTCCTGACCTCATCTTCCCGCATCACGAGAACGAAGTGGCGCAGAGCGAAGCGGCGAACGGAAAGAAGTTCGCGAACTACTGGATGCACTCTGGTCCGCTTCGCGTCCGTTCCGCGGACGGCACAGAAGAAAAGATGAGCAAGTCGCTCCACAATTTCTGGACGATCCGCGACGCGCTGAAGGAAACCGATGAGCAGTTCGGGGCTGGAAACGGCGCTGAGGTGCTTCGCTTCTTCCTTCTCCGGACGCAGTACCGGAGCCCGATCTCCTTTAACCCGGACCTGATCGTCGACGCCCATAAGGGACTCACGAGGCTTTATGAGGCACTCCAGGGGCGCGAGGGTGATGGGAAGCCGCTCGACTGGAATGAGCCGAATGCCGCGGCGTTCGCGGACGCGATGGATGATGACTTCAATACGCCGGTCGCGGTGGCGCAGCTCTTCAGTCTCGCGACCGAAGTGAACCGTACCGGGGATCCGGCTCTCGTGCGGCAGCTGAAGGGGCTCGGCGCTGTGCTGAATATCCTGCAGAAGGATCCGGCGGTGTTCCTGAAGGGAGCGACCGAAGGGCTTGATGAGGCGGAGATCCGCCGCCTCATCGATGAGCGCGCGGCCGCGAAGAAAGCGAGGAACTTTGCCCGCGCGGATGAGATCCGGGACGAGCTGCTCGCGAAGGGCATTACGCTGCTCGACAAGGCGGAAGGCACTGTCTGGCGCAGAGCGTAAAAAGAGTCCCGGCTGAGTCTCAGTAAGACGCCGGGTAACGCGGGGCTTCGTCCGTACGGATGAGGTCCCGCTTTTTTCTTTTCAGCCCATAGCCGCTAAACTACAGGGAATATCGGAAAGACAAGGCCCGCGTCCCGGGAGCCTCAGCGCTTCCGGCCGCCGGCTATCTATTGGATGAAATCGTGAAAAAAACTTTCCTTGACTTTGAAAAGGACATTGAGGCTCTTGACGAAAAGATTGACGAACTGCGCTCCATGCAGGAGTCGGATCCGTCAATGGATATCGGTGAAGAGGTCGACCGTCTCGAGCAGAAGTCTGCCGAGCTTCTGAAGCAGACCTACGCGGAACTGACCCCGTGGCAGATTTCCCAGGTGGCCCGCCACCCGAACCGCCCGTATACGCTCGACTACATCCGGATGATGTTCTCCGATTTCTATGAGCTGCACGGCGACCGCCGCTACAGTGATGATCCGGCGATTGTCGGCGGTCTCGCGCGTCTTGGCGGTGACCCCGTGATGGTGATCGGGCATCAGAAGGGCCGTGACATCAAGAGCCGTACGTACCGCAACTTCGGCATGGCAAACCCCGAAGGGTACCGGAAGGCGCTTCGCCTGATGAAGCTTGCCGAGAAGTTCGGTCTCCCGATCATCACGTTTGTTGATACCCCGGGCGCTTACCCTGGCATTGACGCTGAGAAGCACGGGCAGTCCGAGGCGATCGGCCGGAATCTCGTAGAGCTCACGCATATCTCGGTTCCGGTTATCACGACGATCATCGGTGAAGGCGGTTCCGGCGGCGCGCTCGCGATCGCCGTGGCGGACTCCGTTCTGATGCTGCAGTATTCGACGTACTCCGTGATCAGCCCTGAGGGCTGCGCCTCCATTCTCTGGAAGGACGCGGGCCGCGCCTCTGAAGCCGCGAACGCTCTCGCGCTGACCGCTGACCGCCTGAAGGAACTGAAGCTGATCGATGAGATCGTGCTGGAGCCGATGGGCGGCGCTCACCGCGATCCGGAACTGATGGCGAAGACGCTCCGCAAGAATCTGACGGACCGGATGAAATATCTGTGCCGCTTTACGCCTGAGAAGCTGATCGCCCGCCGTCTGAACCGCATCATGCGTTACGGCGAGTACGAGACGGTGACAGCTGCCGAAGCGGAGAAGATCCGCGCCGAGGCGATCGCGGCCCGCGATGCCGCGAAGACCGCGAAGATCGCTGAGGCGAAGGCGGAACGCGAAGCCGCGGCAAAGACCGCGGCTCCGGCGGCTCCTGAAGCGAAGGAAGCCGCGGACACCAAGGAAACGAAGCCTGCGAAGTCCCGCGCGGCGAAAGCGACCGGCGCGGCATCGGCTGAAGCAGCGGAGAAGAAAGAGGCCAATTAAGCACGTCCCCCGGTGAGGGGCGGAAGGAGCGAGGATGGAGCGAAAAGCACAGAACGCGGTTCCCGGCGTACGGACGCTTGAGGAAAAGCTTCTTGAAGCGCTGGCGGAAAGCCTGAAACAGGTCTGCGCCACGATCCGGGGCCGTTCTGACGATATCCTTCAGCCTCTTGAGCGGCCGCTTCAAGTCGGAATCGCTTTTTCAGGCGGCCGCGACTCCATGGCGCTACTTGAAGCCGCGCACCGGCTGACACGGTCCCGCCGCTGGGGCGGCCTGATCGAAGGCCTTTATGCCCTTCACGTGAATCACGGCATTTCAGAAAATGCCGACTCCTGGGAATCCACCTGCCGGGCGTTCTGCGACGCCCGCCGCATTCCGTTCTCGGCGTACCAGGTCCGCGTGGACCGGAAGGGAAAGGGGCTTGAGGCGGCGGCCCGAGAAGAACGCTACCGGGCTCTCGCGTCTGCCGCGCGTGAGCTGAAACTTGATGTCATCCTCACCGCGCATCACCAGGATGACAGGCTTGAAACTTTCCTCCTTCAGTGGATGCGTGGGGCCGGGGTCGATGGACTCTCCGGCATGCCCGCTGTGCGGGAGTTCGGCGAAAACGGATTGCTTCTTGCCCGGCCCTGGCTCGATATTCCGAGAGCCTGGATTGAAGCCTGGGCGAAGGCCCGGGAGCTCGCCTGGGTGGATGATGAGAGTAACGACGATACGGCGTTTCTCAGGAATCTGATCCGGCATGAAGTGCTGCCGGTGCTGGATAAGGCCCGGCCCGGATTCAGAAAGGCCGCGAGCCGCTCGGTGGAACTTGTGACGGAAGCGGGCACCGTGCTTCATTCGGTGGCGGCGGAAGACGTTGCCCGCTGCACGGATAAAACCCGCCCCCGGGCGCTGAAGATCGCCTCTCTCCTCAACCTCTCGGTGCCCCGTCAGGCGCTCTGCCTCAGGGCCTGGATTTCCTCCTACGGGATTGAGCCGCCCCCTCGCGCGACGCTGATCGAGGCGCTCCGTCAGGCGAAGCAGACACACTCAGACACCGCGCTCACGATCCGGCTCGGCGCCTGGGATATCCGCCGCTGGGGTGCGGATATTGTTCTTCATCCTTACGCGAAACCGGTGCGTGATACGTCGAAAACCGTTTCTTTTGTCTGGAACGGCGAACGCGAGGTGGAACTGGCCCCCTGGGGCGGTGTTCTCGCCTTCAGACCCGCGGAAGCGGACGAGGATGGGTTTCCCGGGGAACTGCTGCGGACGGGCCCTCTTGAAGTCCGGGCCAGACGGGGCGGCGAGAAGATCAAGCTTTACCGGCTTCGCCCGAGCCGCAATCTGAAGCATCTCTATCAGGCGGCCGGTATTCCGTCCTTTGAGCGGGGGGATCTCCCGCTTCTCTGGTGCGGCGAGGATCTGATTTATGCGGCGGGGCTCGGCCCTGAAGTCCGGAAGCTTGAGCATCCGGACGGCTCCGGACGCACATCTCCGGACCGCTGGGTCGTCTCCTGGGAGCCGGATAAACCGCTCTTTGGCATATAGTCCAGGAAAAGTAAATAACTTTCCCTACTGCATTCAGGGGATCAGTGAAAGTTTTATACCCGGCAGAGGGTTCTCTGGGCTATCTTTCTTAATACGCTTCCCGAAACCGGAGGCGGGTGAATGTTCCCGCTTTCCTCTTTCGGGACCTTAATTTATGTCCCACTGAGAAACAAACCATGTCTCTGATTGTTCACAAGTACGGCGGCACTTCGATGGGCTCTCCCGAGCGCATTCGCAATGTCGCCCGCCGTGTCGCTAAGTGGCGCCAGGCAGGCCACCAGGTGGTGGTCATTGTCTCCGCGATGAGCGGCGAGACCAACCGCCTTCTGGCCCTAGCTAAGGAAGTGTCGCCCCGCCCGGATCCCCGCGAACTTGATGTCATCGCGACAACCGGTGAGCAGGTGTCTATCGGCCTCCTCGCGATGGCGCTGAAAGATATCGGGGTCGACGCGGTGAGCCTGACCGGATGGCAGGTTGCTGTTCACACCGATAACTCCTATATGAAGGCCCGCATCGATACGATCGATGATTTCAGAATCCGTGAGGAGCTGAAGCGCGGCCGCGTGGTTGTGGTGGCAGGTTTCCAGGGTGTGGACCCCGAAGGCAACATTACGACGCTTGGCCGCGGCGGTTCGGACACGTCCGCTGTCGCGATCGCGGCAGCGCTTCACGCTGACGAGTGCCTGATCTTTACGGATGTGGATGGCGTTTATACGACCGACCCCCGCATTGTGCCGGAAGCAAAGCGTCTGAACAGTATTTCTTTTGAGGAGATGCTTGAACTCGCGAGCGCCGGTTCCAAGGTGCTGCAGATCCGCTCCGTTGAATTCGCGGGCAAGTTCAAGGTTCCCTGCCGAGTCCTTTCCAGCCTCACAGATCCGGATCTGCCGGTCGAAGTCGAGGCCGTCTCCGGCACCCTGATTACCTATGAGGATGATCCCAAAATGATGGAAAAAGCTCTCGTGTCCGGCATTGCCGCTTCCCGCAGCGATGCCAAGGTTACGCTGCATAACGTTCCGGACATGCCCGGCGTCGCGTCGAACATTCTGGGACCGATCGCTGAAGCGAATATCGAAGTGGACATGATTGTCCAGAACGTGAGCGTTGAAGGAAAGACGGACTTTACTTTCACGGTTCCGCGCGGTGACCTGGAGAACACGCTTGAAGTGCTGAATAAGAAGGTGATCCCGGTTGTCGGCGGCGGCCCCGTCGAGACGAACGATCACATCGCCAAGATTTCGGTGGTCGGCATCGGCATGCGCTCCCACTCCGGTGTGGCTTCCCGCATGTTCAAGGCGCTGTCGGAAGAGGGCATCAACATCATGATGATCAGCACCTCCGAAATCAAGGTGAGCCTCGTGGTGGATGAAAAGTACACGGAACTCGCGGTCCGCGTGCTGCATCACGCCTTTAATCTTGAGAACGGCCCGAGCGAGGTCTGATTCTTCGCAAAGGGGGAGCAGGGCATTTGCCTTTATCCCCCTCTGACGGTAGAATTCGAAATCCATCGTCAATGGAAGGGTGGCAGAGCGGTTTAATGCATCGGTCTTGAAAACCGACGAAGCTTCAAAACTTCCGTGAGTTCGAATCTCACCCCTTCCGCCAGACGCGCAGCCCTGCTTCTTCAATCTGAGGCAGGGTTTGTTTTTGTCTGGATAGGTTATTAAATAAATATCTATATAAAAAGTTTCCCTGAATTCCCGCGGGAAACCTAATGCGGAATCCCCGCCTGGAGGGGGTCTGCCGGGCAGAACGCCGGAAAGAAGCGGAGAATGGTTTCAAGAGCGGCGGAAAACAGCCCCGGGTTTTAAAAGAAGGGGCTTTTTCGCGGCAGATCCTTACAAACGTAAATAAGAATCGTTAACATAAGGACTTTTGTATTCCGGGCATTCCCCGGTCCCTTAACCGCGCGTATTCAGACCATGTGGCCGTATTTCAGAAAGTATCGGGTTTTTGCCTTCCTAGCCGTGCTCTTTATGGCGGCTGAAGTAGCGGCGGACCTTCTTCTGCCCTCTCTCATGCAGACCCTTGTCGATAAGGGGGTTCTCGGGCTGACGGATGGCGGGCAGGGGAGCGCCCGGGATATTCTGCTTCTCGGATTCACCATGATCGCCATTGTGGCGGGAGGCGCTGTCTGCGGGTCGCTGAACAGCGTATTCGTGAACCTCACGTCACAGAATATCGGGAACGATGTGAGAAAGAAGGTGTTCCGGCGGATTATGCGGTTTTCCTTTCCTCAGCTTGATTCCTTCGGGAGCGGCACCCTGATTACCCGCATGACAAACGATGTCTCGCAGGTTCAGTCGCTCGTTTCCCAGCTGATCCGGGGCGGCGTCCGCACCACGCTCATGATTGCGGGAAGCATCTACTTCATGCATCGCCTGAATCCGGAATTCGGGCTGATTGTTCTTGCGGCGGTTCCTGTGATGGCGTTCTGCGCCGCGGGTTGCGTCGCCTGGGTGAAACCGCTTTTTCCGAAGCTGCAGTCGAGGCTCGATCAGCTGAATGAAATCCTGCAGGAAGATATCTCCGGAATCCGCGTAATCAAGGCTTTCGGCCGCGAGCTTTACGAGCGGATCCGCTTCGGAAGGGCCAATAACCGCCTGATCCGGATGCAGCTGAAGATCCTGCTCGCGTTTTCGTTTCTCAGCCCGGCGATGAATCTCCTGATGAGTCTCGTGGTGGTGGCGCTCCTCTACCGGGGCTCCGTTCTGACGGGATCCGGCGCGGCGACACCGGGTGAAATCATGGCGGGTATCACGTACACCGGGCGGCTTCTTGTTTCCATTCTGATTCTCGTGATGCTTTCTCAGATGATTGCCCGGGGTTTTGCCTCCTGGCGGCGTCTTAGGGAAGTTCTGACCGTAACGCCAGGATTCCGCTACGGTGACGCGGCGACAGGCCCCGGTCCTCAGGGCGAAGTGGAATTCCGGGATGTCACCTTCGGGTACCCGAGACTCGCGTCTCCCATCTTTTCCGGTGTCTCGCTTCGGATTCGGAGCGGAGAAACCGTTGCCGTCATGGGGGCGACGGGATGCGGGAAAACCGCGTTTGCGGGGCTGATACCCCGTTTTTATGACCCGGATGCCGGAACCGTGCTGATTGACGGGCTGGATGTCAGATCTTATAGCCGCGAGGCGCTTCTCGGGAAAGTCTCCTTCGCGCTTCAAAAGAGTGAGCTCTTCAGCGCGACGGTGAGAGAAAACATCTCCTGGGGGAAGCCTGACGCGACGGACGAGGAAATCCGCGCGGCGGCCGCGGCCGCGCAGGCGGATGAATTTATCGCGAAGCTGCCGGAAGGCTACGATACGCTGCTGACTGAGGGCGGCACCAGTCTCTCCGGAGGCCAGAGGCAGAGGATCGCACTGGCGCGGGCGATTCTTAAGCCCGCTGAAATTCTCATTCTGGATGACGCGACAAGCGCTCTTGACACCAAAACCGAGGCCGCGTTTTTCAGCGCCCTGTCTAGGTTCGCCCCGGGTGTTACGAAGATCGTCGTTGCTCAGCGGATTTCCACGGCGCGGCGGGCGGACCGGATCATTGTGCTTGAGAAGGGGCGGATAGCCGGAGTCGGGACTCACGATGAACTCCTCCAAAACTGCGCCGCGTATCAGGAAATCGCGGCCTCTCAGTCGGGGAGGGCGTGAAATGGAAAGGAAGAATTCGGGCAGCTCACGCCGGGGTTCCTGGTTCGCTGAGCATGAGAAAGCGGAGCACGGCCGTGAATCCCTGATCCGGCTTTTGAAGTTCTTCGGTCACGAGAAGATGCTGCTCACCGTGATTCTCGCTGTGGTGCTGATGGGAACCGCCTGCGCGCTGATTATCCCGGCGCTTCAGAGTCACGCGGTTGACATCATCGCGGGGGAGAGGGAAGGGAGTCTCCTCCGGATTCTCGCGCTCTTTGCCGGGCTCTCCGTCTTCTACAGCGTGCTGCAGACCATGCAGGGGTGGTTCTGCGCGAAGCTGGGGCAGCGTCTCATCAAGCGTCTGAGGCGGGATCTCTTCAGTCAGACGATCACGCTGCCGATCGCCTTCATTGACCGCCACTCCCACGGCGACCTGATGAGCCGGATGACAAACGACATCGATAACATTTCGTCCACCGTCTCTATGTCGCTGCCGACCTTCATTTCCGGAATTCTCATGATTACCGGAACAGCGGCCGTGATGCTCTGGTTCTGCTGGCAGCTCGCGCTTCTCAGCTTTGTGAGCGTACTGCTGACGGTGCTCTCGACCAGTCTTCTCTCCAAACCGGTCCGCCGGAATTCAAGAAGCCGGCAGAAGGAGCTTGGAACCCTGAATGGCACCGTGGAAGAAACGGTAGCCGGTTTCCGTACGGTCTCGGCCTACGGGCGGGAGGCTTCCGTTATCCGGTCGTTTGAAGAGACGTCTGAACGTCTGACAAAGGCCGGGGTCCGGACCGAAACCCTGAGCGGAATCTTCGGACCGGTGATGAACGCGATCGGGAATATCAGCTTTGTCATCGTGGCGGCCTTCGGCGGATGGCTCGCGTTCAAGGGCGTCATCACCGTGGGCGTGATTGCCGCGTTTCTTATGTATGTGAGACAGTTCAGCCGCCCGGTGAATGAGCTCTCCATGGTGTATGGGCAGCTCCAGACCGCGGTGGCCGGGGCGGAGCGCGTTTTCTATATTCTTGATCAGAAGCCTGAGCCGAAGGACGGCGCGGAAGCGCCCGTTATTTCAGGTTCAGAAGTTGAGTTCCGGCATGTGAACTTCTCCTACGAGCCGGGGCACTCGGTGATACATGATCTCAGTCTCAGAGTGCCGGCTGGAAAGAAGGTCGCCCTTGTCGGCGCGACGGGAAGCGGCAAGACGACGCTCTCCAACCTCCTTCTCCGGTTCTATGAGCCGGACAGCGGTTCGATCCTGGTCGGAGGTCACGATATCCGCGGGTATTCGCGTCAGAGCCTGAGGCGGCGGATTGCCGTTGTGCTGCAGGATACCGTGCTTTTTTCAGATACGGTCCGCAATAACCTCTCCTACGGGAAACGTGACGCGACGGATGAGGAGCTGATGCGGGCAGCCGAGATGAGTCACTGTGATGATCTGATCCGGGCGCTTCCGGGCGGGCTCGATGCCAGAATCGGCCGAGGCGGCGTGACGCTCAGCGCGGGTGAGCGGCAGCTGCTCGCTATTGCCCGGGCATTTGTCGCGAATCCGGATATTCTGATTCTGGATGAGGCCACATCGAGCGTGGATACCCGGACTGAAAAATCGATTCAGCGTGCGATGCAGCGCGTGATGGAGCGCCGCACGAGTATTGTGATCGCGCACCGCCTTTCAACGATTGAGGACGCGGATCTTGTGGTAGTCATGGATTCGGGGCGAATCGCTGAGTCCGGAACGCATGAGGAGCTGCTGAAGCAGCGGGGCCGCTACGCTGAACTCTATGAGGCTCAGTTTGCCGGAAAGGAAATCTAGGGTCCCTGCTTCAGGCGAGCCGGTGCTTTCCGCCGTGACGGCCCTGGGCAAAAGCCGCCCGGTGTCCCGCTCGGGCCGCCCGGAGCCGTCGGGCGTCATTCGGGTCAATGGTGAGAGGGAGCGTGATTTCGACGCGGTCGCCGTCTGAAAGCGGGGCCGAAGGATCCGCACGGCGTCCCCAGAGCGACAGCGCGGCCTCTTCCGGCATCTGAAGCCCAAACTTCCGGGCCCCTTCCAGTGCGGCCTCCATCGCGGTTGATCCGGATGGAACCGTGATGCTGTACTCGCGGCCCGCACCATCTTTATCAATCCCGCAGACGCGGATCCGAATCAGCTCTTCCGTCATCAGTTCACCTCCGGACGTATCACGCCATACATTGCTAAAATGATCCGTCATTCTACGTGTTTTTTTACATATTCCTTCGGGTAAAAGCTGTGCCATCTGACAATCCACATATCGTCAACCGAAAAGCGCATTTCAACTATGCGATTGAAGAAAAGTTTGAATGCGGTCTGGTTCTGAAAGGCTGGGAAGTGAAGAGCGTCCGCGCGGGCCGTGTGCAGATCGGCGACAGCCACGTCTATGAGTATGGCGGCGAGCTGTGGCTGAGCAACGCCCACATGAACCCGACGGATGAAATCTCAACGCACGAGCGCGCGAATCCTACCCGTACACGCAAGGTGCTGATGCATCGCCGCGAAATCATGCGCCTGATCGGCCGCGTGGAGCGGCAGGGCTATTCGCTGATTCCGCTGGATCTTCATTTCAGCCGGGGCCGCGTGAAGATGACGCTCGCACTTGCAAAAGGCAAGCGTGAATTCGAGAAGCGCGCTGATGAATCGAAGAAGCAGTGGGAACGCGATCGTCAGCGTCTCATGAAGACCCGGACACGAGGCTGAGTCTGAATCGGGATAAAAAACGGGAGGCCGACATCAAGTCGCCTCCCGAAATTTTTGCCTGAAAATCGTTTTCCCGGACTCTCAGTTCAGTGTCGGCGGGACACCAGGTTCAGGAGCCACCTCAATCGGGCTGTTCTTTTCCCCCTCGACGAATTCGCGGAGGAATACGTTCCGGAGTTTTCCCTTCAGCAGCGCCGGAACCCGATCGTGGCGGAAGCGCTCCTCTTCCGGAACCCACTTCCAATAGTTCACCACGGGGCTGTTCATCCCTTCAGGTTTCATGATGGCGCGTGAAGGGCTTCCGCGGCGGCGGACCGACAGGTCTTCCGGGAAATGCGTGAAGAGATGCACGATCACCGGGAAGACCCGCTTCCAGGCATCTTTCAGATCCTCGTTCACGGAGGCCTTTTCCTTTTCGCTCATCGGAGGTTCGGTGGCTGGGTCCTGAGCCATGAATTCCGTGGAACTCTCGATGATGTATTCGAGTGACGCGTGCACGGTGAGCGGGATCGCGTAGTCATAGTATGAGTTCTTCGTTACAAAGCCGAGGTTAAGCGACATGCCGCCCGCGATGTTCTGCCCCCGGAAGATGAAGCAGCCGAGGCACCGCTCACCATGGAGCTCGAAATCAAGTCCTGAGAAGGAGAGCCAGAAAGCGAGTGTGTGAAGGTTATTGAGGAGCGCCTTGGGGATGAATCCCGTAAGCCCCTCTCCGTCCCGCACGATCTGACGGAAAACTTCCGGCGGGTACGCGATCACGTCCTTATAGACTTCCCAGCTGCCGGCAGCGAGCCGTGACTGAATGCTCGACACAACCTGCTCGAAATTTTCGCCGCTCACTGGATCCTGCCACTCTTCCTCTTCTCCTTCTTCCGGGAAACTGGTTTCCGGGTCGAAATCCTCCGCAGCTTCCTCATCCTGTCCTTCAAACCCACCCTCTTCCTGCACCTCCACGGTGCCGGTTTCGGGATGATCCTCGGGGTTTGAGGAGAGCGGCGGGAGCAGTCCGCGCAGCTGCGGAATCACGATTCCCTGCATGTAGAAGTCGCCCGGAATCAGTATGTCTTCAGGCCAGCTCGCTTTCGAGATGTGCTTCAGGCTCCTCTGCGAGCGGTACATCCCGGCAAGCTCATCATCGAACCCGGGGAAACTTCCCTGAAGCTGCCAGAGAAAGTGCTCAGGCGGTAGGATGTCAGCGATCCGTTCGCCATAAAGAGGAAAGTCGGCAGTTCCCTTCATTTCATCATCAATATGAAGTTTGGCCGATGGTTTTTCTGAAGACATGCGAGAATTATCCGGACTCCTGCCGGGAGACAGCTAGTGTGTGATGCGGCGAGCCCCTTGAAAAGGGCTGAAAAGACACCGCGTTGCAGCCCGGGGCAAGGTCACTCATGATACCTTAAAGGAGTCTGCTGAGCAGGACGGCAGTTGTATTCTTTTTCCATATGGCTTACAGAAGAATTCTCCACGTCGACATGGACGCGTTCTACGCGTCTGTCGAGCAGCGCGACCATCCGGAACTCCGGGGCCGTCCGATAGCGGTCGGCAGGGGAGAAGGGCGGGGAGTGGTTGCGACCGCGAGTTATGAAGCCAGGCGTTACGGTGTTCACTCGGCAATGCCGTCCTACCGCGCAAAAGAGCTGTGCCCGAATCTCATCTTCATCCACCCGAATATGCAGCGCTATAAGGAAGTGTCGGGCGCGATCCAGGCTATTTTCCGCCGCTACACGCCGCTGGTGCAGCCCATTTCGATCGATGAAGCGTTTCTGGATATCACGGAGAGCCCGATTCCGTTCGCGAGCGGCACAGAGGCTGCGCTCAGAATCAAGCGTGAAATCCGAGAGGAACTCTCGCTTGTCGCGTCGATCGGCGTTTCCTTTAATAAGTTCCTCGCGAAAATCGCGAGCGACTGGAAGAAGCCTGACGGACTCTTTGAGGTGAAGCCCGAAGATGCGCTGCGCTTTATTGACCAGCTTCCGATTGAGTCTTTCTGGGGAATCGGCCCCGCGACCGCGAAAAAAATGCATGGTCTTGGGATTTCAACCGGAGAGGAACTGCGGCGGCAGCCGCTCTCGGAACTGGTGCGGCTTTTCGGGTCCGCAGGGGAAATCTATTACAGCTTTGCGCGCGGAATTGATCCCCGGCCGGTGAACCCGAACCGTGACCGGAAGTCAGTCGGCGCTGAGACAACGCTTGAGTGGAACGCGGGAAGTGCGGAAGACGTGCTTCGGGAGCTGCTGCCGGTGGAAATGAGTCTCATGAGGCGGCTCGCCCGCAACCGATTCCTCGGGGACACGCTGACACTGAAACTGAAGTTCGCGGATTTCCGTCAGATTACCCGATCGAAAATGGCGGGGCACCCGATACAGGATCCCCGTGAGGTAAGGCGGCTTTCTGAAGAGCTGCTTTCGGATGTCACGATTCCCGCGTCGGGGGTTCGGCTCGTTGGGTTATCGGTGTCACGGAGCGAAGGCGTACGCGGCACGCCTTCGCAGCCGGAACTTTTTTCAGAGTGAAGCTTATGGGGTGCTGAGCCGCTGCTTCAGGAAGAACGCGGCGTCCTGAAGCGCTTCCTTCGCGGCGTGGCTCCCGATCTTTTCAAGGAACCCGTGCGCGGCGTCCTGGATACTGCACCAGATGACCGGGACGCGAGCGGCATCGAGCCTCTGCGCGAAAAGCCTTCCTTCGTCGTGACGGATATCGTGTTCCGCGGTGATGATCATTGTGGGGGGCAGCCCCGCGAGTGACCGGGAGGCCATTGGGGACACCCGGGGGTCGTCCCGTCTCACGCCTTTCAGCGCGTACGAGGCAAACCAGTCAGAAAGCGATTTTGTCACCGGCCCGCCCTCGGAAAAAATCCGGCGCGAAGCGAGTGACTCCGCTTCCCGCCGCTGATCAAGCGACGGATAGAAGAGAAGGAGGGCCGCCGGACGCTGAGGAGTGTCAGCGGAGGCAACCGCGGTTGAGGCGGCAAGAGACGCCCCGGCGCTGTCACCTGAAAGAGCGAGCTTTCCGGGATCGATGCCGTAATCAGACGCGTGAGACTGAATAAAGCGGAAGATCGCAAGCGCGTCATCCGCCGCGGCCGGCATCGGGGACTCGGGCCCCAGCCGGTAGTCAGCGGAGATTACAGTGAGCCCGGAGGCTGCCGCGAGACTCCGGACCGCAGCGTCATGCGTGTCAACAGAGCCGATTACCCAGCCGCCGCCATGAAAGAAAAGCACCGCGCCTCCCGGAACCGGGGCTTCCTTCGGACGGTAAAGCCGTCCACGGAAGGTACCGGTTTCTGCCGGGATCTCGATATCGCGGACCGTTTCCACCTCTGCCCGCCTGGGTGTCGCGGCGGCCAGCTTCTCGTATGCCGCCCGGGCTTCAGGCGGCGTCATGGATGTGAAGGACGCGGGGGAGGATTTCCTCCCCGTACCCTGGTTGACAGACGCCATGGATGATCTCCAGAAGATTGCCGGAATCAGACCCGCGTGGGCATCTCGTAGTCAGGCGCGGTGTCGCTGTGAGACACCTCACTGAAGACGGAGCGCCACATCGGGTAGTAGGTACCGTAAAAAATTGCCGTTCCGAGGAGTGTGACCGGGAGGAGAACAAAGATCGCGATGGATCCGGCTCCCATGACACCGAGCAGCACCGAGGCGCAGCCGATCATCACGGAGAAAGTGAAGAAGGCAAGGAAGAGCGCCGTGATCACGGCCGCGAGATTGGTAAGACAGCCGGTGAACGAATAAAAAAGCGCCTTTCCGATCGTCATATTCTTCAGATAGATGAGGAGCGGCGTGAACCACATTGCCATCATGCACGGAATGTAGAAAGCCGTGGAGGCGATGATGGCTCCGTACGGAATATGCTGAAGCGCGGAGCTCCAGACCACGCGGTCATCTTTCGTGATCTGCCACTGCGCGATTTCATCCGCGCCGAGGAACTGCCAGATCGCGGCTGCCGTGACGAGAACGATCGAATAAAGAATGCCGGCCCGGACGAGACGCAGGCGCGTATCCGGTTTGGCGAAGGATTCGGCGAGCGGCCGCGTGCTCGGAATTTTCCCCGCGAGCGTATCGCGGCCCGCCCCGGCAATCATGATGGTGCCGAACGGCCAGAAGAACCCCGCGAACACAATGCCTACGATCGGGATCAGGCCAAGAAGCCCCATGATGCCAGCGTAGGCGATGACAACAGCAGTGAAGGACAGGGGCTGCAGCCTGACAGTCTTCAGACTGTCGCGGAACCAGCCCGTGCCGAGTCGGATTTGTTCAAATAGTCTCATGGGCTCAGTCGGTCGAGGCTTCAGGCCAGTAAAGATCACAGACCTGGCGGTTCACGAGAATACGGCGGAACTCTTCCGGGTCGTGAGGCTTCAGAAGCGCGGCGTCCCGCGGTTCATAGAAGTCAGAAAGACGGCTCACCCAGAAGCGGAATGCCGCGGCGCAGAGCGCCCCGCGCCACATCTGCTTTTCGAGTCCCGAGAGCGGACGCACGAAGGCGTACGCGTCGAGAAACGCCTTTTCGCGTTCCGGAATGAATTCCCCGGTCTTCATATCGGTGCACCAGTCATTCATCGTGACCGCGAGGTCATAAATGAAGGGGACACAGCCCGCGAAGAAGAAATCGAAAACCCCGGTAACGCGCTCGTGCCCGGTACCGATATCGGAGACTTTCGCGTTATTGCGGAAGAGGTCTGAGTGACAGGCTCCGGCGGGAAGCGCTTTCCAAGCTTCTCCTCCCTGAAGGGCGATCTGAGCCTGAAGCTCGTGGGCGAGCCCGCTTCGGATGTCGGCCGGCACAATGGGAAGAATTCTCGGGATGGTTTCTATCCACCAGGCAAGACCCCGTGGGTTCTCCTGCCAGAGCTTGAAGTCCTGAACCGCGAGATGTATGCGGGCAAGCGTTTCACCCATCGAGGCACAGGTCGGAGCCGTGACTTCCCGGCCATCTTCTCCCGGCAGGCGGTTCGTGAGAATAGCGGGCTTTCCGTCATAGTGATCGAAAAGGTCGCCGTTCTTCGTCCGGAGAGGGCGCGCGACCGCGCAGCCTTTTTCACCAAGGTGCTCCATCAGCGAGAGATAGAAGGGAAGAGTCTTATCCGTGAGCTTCTCAAAAATCGTCAGCACCCAGCGGCCGGTGTCTGTATCCACGAAGTAATTCGTGTTTTCGATGCCGGACGCAATCGGTGTGATCGAGCGGAAGGCTCCGGCCGGCCAGCGCGAAATAAAGTCTTTCGCGGAAATTTCAGGAACGGTAGTAAATACAGCCATGATGTCTGTCCGTGAAAGAGGGGGCTACCAGCCGAAATGAATCTGACGGGTCGTGCCGGTGGTGCTCTTCGGGTTGCCGCCCGGCGTGTCGTCAGCGGGGCGCTCTGAACGGTTCTCAATCGTATACGGGATATGAGTGGAACCCGGAGTCACGATGTACTCGACCACACGGTTATTCTGATCGCGCACCTGCTGAATCGTAGTGTTTTTGGCAGGCGGTTCAGGAGCCTTGCCAGCCTCGCGCTCAGCGCGGGCCTTTTCCATATCCGCTTTCGTCGGAAGCAGGGGGTTAGCGTCCTCGGGATTCGCGGTTTTGGCCGCGGCATCCGCGGAGGGGGCGGGAGTGGCCGGAGCCGCGATCGCCGGAAGAGCGATAGCGGCGGATGCGATAACCGCAAGGGCAAATTGTTTAAGCATGAAATCCCTCCTTGGGGTTTGAAATGCACCGGGGGCCCAATGGGGAACTCGGCTGTTCGTGCGCCGCATAGTGCGCGGCTTTTAGGATTATTGTGCCATGCTCCACGGGGGATGACAGAGCCGGATGGCCTTTTTCGTGGCTAAGCAATGCAGAAAACGGGAAACCCGTTTAGAGTTGTTCCCGGACGCCATCTTCAGGGCATCCCGTTTCACAGGAACAGACCATGTCACAGACGCTGCTATTAATAGACGGATCGAATTACCTTTTCCGGGCGTTTCACGCGCTGCCCGATCTCAGAACGAGTGCCGGAGAGCCGACAGGGGCGATCAAGGGTTTCGTCTCAATGCTGGGAGCCGTTCGGGCAATCGTGAAGCCGGACTTCGGCGTCTGTGTTTTTGACGCGAAGGGGAAGACGTTCCGATCTGACATCTACCCGGAGTACAAAGCGAACCGTCCGCCGATGCCGGATGATCTCGCGAGCCAGATCCGTCCGATTCAGGAGTTTGTCGTGGCGATGGGCTGGAAGCTCATCGTTCAGGAAGGCGTTGAGGCAGATGATGTAATCGGAACCCTTGCCACCCGGGCGAAGGCCCGCGGCATCAAGAGCTTTATCGCGACCGGAGACAAGGATCTCAATCAGCTCGTTGAGGACGGCGAAATCGTGACGATCAATACGATGAGTCACGAGGTGCTCGATGAAGCGGGCGTCACCGCGAAATTCGGCGTTCCCCCTTCCCGGATCATTGATTACCTCGCGCTCATGGGAGACAAGGTCGATAACGTTCCCGGGATCAATAAGTGCGGTCCGAAGACCGCGGCAAAGTGGATCTCTGAGTACGGGAGTCTTGATGGTGTCCGCGAGCACGCCTCTGAAGTGAAGGGGAAGATCGGCGAATACCTGCGTGAGGGACTTCCGTTCCTTGATAAAGCGCGCGATCTCGTCACAATCCGTACCGCGGTTGAAATTCCGGAAGTGAAGACAGAAGCGGATCTCGTGATCCGGGATCCGGATGAGGAGACGCTTGAGGCGCTCTATCGCCGCTGGGAAATGAAGACAGGCGGAAGCCGCGCGAAGAAGCAGCTCGCCCGGGCTGTGAAGAAGCCGGGCGAAGAGGGGCCGCAGCCCGGGGCTCAGATGGATCTCTTCGCGGCGCTTCCTCCGAAGGTGGATTCAGATCTGATGCCGCTCACGCCGACGTCCGCTGAGGACCCGGTTGCCTATAAGCTGATTGTGGATGAGCCGACACTCGGAGAAGCGCTTGAATCGCTCTCCGCCGCGGAGAGTTCGGTGATCCCCGCGGGGATGCAGATTTTTACGGACAGCACGGAACCGCTCCGCGCCCGTCTGACGGGACTCGCGATCAGCGCGGGCCCCGTGGGGAGCTGGTATGTGCCGCTGACAGGCGAGTCCGGAATCCGGACTCCTGAGCAGCAGACGGTGATCGAGGGGCTGAAGCCCTGGCTCGAGGGAAAGGCGAGGAAAGTCGCGCACAGCGCCAAATTCGTGCTTCACGTGATGGCGAATGAAGGGATCCGTCTTCTCGCGCCAGGGGCCGGCAGGCTCGATGACACGAGGCTTGAAGACTACGTGCTTGAATCGCATAACCGCCATGAGCTTGAGCGTCTGAGCCTTCGCTGGCTGCACCGCGATATTCCGGGAACTGAAGAAGTTTTCGGAAAAGGCGCGTCGAAAAAGGCGACTCACGAGGTGGAACCCGAAAAGGCCGCCCGGTGCGGTGTCGAGCAGGCTGCGGCAATCCGGACGCTTCATGCCCGCTTCACGATGAAGCTCGCGGAAGACCCGGGGCAGAAGCTTACGAGCATTTATGAGGAGATCGAACTTCCGACCGAGCGTGTGCTCTTCCGTATGGAGCGGACCGGAACGCTGATCGATACAGAGCTGCTCCACCGTCAGAGCAAGGCGCTGGGGAAAGAGATTGAGAAGCTTGAAGAGAAAGCCTGGAGTGAGGCGGGAGAAAAATTTAATCTCGGGTCGCCTAAGCAGCTCTCTCACATCCTTTTCGAGAAGCTTGCGATTCCGGCAGGCAAGAAAACGGCTTCGGGCGGCTATTCAACGGGTGAGGATGTGCTATCCGAACTTGCGCTCACTTATCCGCTTCCGAAGACGATTCTTGAGTACCGAGCTCTCAGCAAACTGAAGAGCACCTACACCGATAAGCTCCCGAAGATGGTGTTCGAGGGAGACGGCCGGGTGCACACGACGTTCGGACAGGCTACCGCGGTGACCGGGCGTCTGGCATCTTCGGACCCAAATCTGCAGAACATCCCGGTCCGGACTGAGGAAGGGCGCAAGGTGCGCGAGGCTTTCATCGCTCCGAGGGGCTGCAAAATCATTTCGGCTGACTATTCCCAGATCGAGCTTCGGATCATGGCGCATATTTCCGAAGATCCCGGGCTGATTTCGGCTTTCCGGCACGGGATGGATGTGCACCGCGCCACGGCTTCAGAAGTTTTCGGTGTCGCGCCGGACGCTGTGACGCCGGATCAGCGCCGGATGGCGAAGGTGATCAATTTCGGCCTGATCTACGGGATGAGCGCGTTCGGCCTCGCGCAGAATCTCGGTGTCAGCCGGGGCGAGGCCGCGGGCTATATCGATCAGTATTTCACGCGTTACCCGAAGGTGCGTGAGTATATGGAAAAGACCCGGAAGCTCGCGCATGAACGCGGATACGTGGAAACGGCTTTTGGGCGGCGTCTCTGGCTGCCGGATATCACGAGCTCACGGGCCGCGGTCCGGGCCGGCGCGGAACGCCAGGCCATTAACGCCCCGATGCAGGGGACGGCCGCCGATCTGATCAAAATGGCGATGGTGGCGGTTGAGAAGTGGCTTGAAACCTCAGGGCTTAAGAGCCGCATGGTGCTTCAGGTGCATGATGAACTCGTCCTTGAAGTGCCGGAGGATGAAGTGGAGACCGTGAAAGAGAAGCTTCCCGAAATCATGGACGGAGTTGCAACACTTCGTGTCCCCCTCATTGCGTCGGTCGGCGTAGGTGAGAATTGGGAGGCGGCTCATTAGACCGGACAGGTCTGGGGAAAGGAGTCCTTTGAACTGACTCCCATTTTTAGGACACACCTAAAAAAAGTGGGAGTCAGTTTTTTA
>OGUJ01000249.1_pt1 | contig 44700 bp, 37 predicted proteins | sample 1573661 | NCBI WGS metagenome assembly OGUJ01 (sample SAMEA2581933, study PRJEB24529) | metagenome | biome: Human gut stool | place: China | collected 2011
AGGCTCCTCCAAGAGCAATTATCTCAGAGTCACCCACAAAATTTTCCTCACCCTCAACAGCCGGAACGCTTACAAGTAACAGTCACAACCATTGCTTTGACTGTTTATTCCAAAACGAGGGTGGGAAAGGGGGATTTCTTCAGAACAGTTCGTCAAATCCATTTAGGAAAGCCATCCAGGAGTTTCTCCTTCAGTAACTTTGCACTTGATTTGATAATTCACCTTAAATAGTCCCAATAAACCAGATAATTAGCTATCTAAAAAATTATTGCTTCGAAAGAAAAGCTCTACGCCGTTCGCGAGCGAAACGATGCTTTCCGCGATGACTTCCGAGGAAAAACCGGCAAATCCAAGAATCATCCCGGAAAGCTTTCTCGCGGTCTGATAGCAGGGGGAGAGCGGCCGGATCTCAAGCCGGAACCGGTTCCTCATAAAGTCAGTGAGTTTCACGTCGTCGATCGGGCTATCGAAAATAAAAGTGAGATGCGTTCCCTGATTCCCAGGAACTACATGCCCGAGGTGCCCCAGACGGGAAGCGACTCCGGTGATCAGAGTTTCGCGCCGGTCTTCGTAAAGCCGCTTAAGGCGTCGCGTATGCGCTTCGTATTCTCCGGACTCAATAAATTCAGAGAGAATCACCTGGTGCACTTCGGAGGCGTGCCGGTCGTTAAGCAGCTTCTCGCCTTCGAAAAGGCGCGCAATCGATTTTGGGGCGATCAGGTATCCCAGGTTGAAACCGGGGTAAATAATCTTTGTAAAGCTTCCGAGGTAAATCACGGATTCCCGGTTCTGGTCGATCGAGGCAAGAGCCGGGTAAGGCGCGCCGCCGTACCGGAGTTCCCCATCGTAATCATCCTCAATCACCCATGCGCCGGTTTCGGCAGCCCACTCCACGATTTTGGCTCTCGTTTCGACAGGCATCACCTTTCCGAGCGGATACTGATGGCTCGGTGTGACGAGCATCCCGCGGGGAGGGGTGCCGGGAGTCCGGAGGTCGCTCACCATCCGTTCACTTTCCGCCTGGAGAGGCCGTGTCTCAATTCCGAAAAACTGCAGCGCGTCCCGATGCGGCTGAAAGCCGGGCTCTTCCACAAAGCACGCGTCACCAGGATTAAAGAGGAGTTCAGCGCAGAAGGTGAGTCCCTGCTGAATGCCGTTTGTGACAATGACATCCTCCGGGTCACAGACGATCCCGCGCGTACGTCTCACGTAGTCCGCGATATTTTTCCGGAATGGCATGAAGCCCCCCGGCTCGCAGTACCCGTTATGAAGCCAGGGGCTTTTCGAAACCCGGGCCACGATCTGAGTCCATTTTTTCCCGGGGCGACTTTCGTAGTCCGGGCTCACGATGGAAAGGGTTCCCGGATTCTCTTAGGCGCTCCATAGACTCACAGCCTCAGTCTTCAGGTGCGCTTCTGCACAGGCTCAGCTCCAGTTTCAGTCGCAGTCTTCATCCCAAGGCCTGCTGCGACTCCTCTTTGTTTTCAGACGCGAGGTGAACGCCTGACTCCTCAAGAATCGCTTCCGCGACCGCGTCAGGCGCTCCGCCCTGTTTCTTCCATTCCGCGTACAGGCTGAAGACGATGTCCGCGAGATCCTCTTCTGAACTGAGGTCGTAATAATGCGGCGGAATTTTGGCGAGCCGGCAGAGTTTATGCATCGTATCCGGGTTCACTTCCACCCAGCCGTCCTCTCGACGCTTTAATTCCAGAGCGCTGAAGCTGATGCCGGATTTCATCGCGGCATCGATAAACTGTGCTTTCAGGTGTTCATTGAGGACGTCCATCACCCAGGTGCCTAATTTCTTTCCCTGCCGCTCGGCCACCTTGATAAAGATGACCTTCTTTCTTTTTGTCGTATCAACGAAGATTTTTGTCATGTATTGCGGGTCTGTCATAGCTCATCCATAAGGCGGGAAGGGCGGGACTCACAATTCCCCCTGTGTGCCGTTAAAGAAAATTGAACGGCTGTCCCCGATGTCGAAGTAACATCATACATAGCTATCGAAACAAATCAAAACCCGTATTTCTGGAGGGAGGCGGCTGTCTTCAGTCGGGACATACCCAAAAGGATCTTTTCTTTCGGTTCTTTCATAGTCGAACCTTAACGGGACGGGAATCGGCGGCCCATCGTTTTATTAACCAGGAAAAAACAGAAATTTCTGATTTTCCCTGGCTCACTCTGGGATTAGTTCACGTAGCGATAAAGGAAAATCAATATCAGGGTCGATGAGTGCGTCTGATCATTTTGGCTGATGGACAGAAACCCCCGGCGAAATAGAGAAAAGCCTTTTAATTCAGCGTAATCATTTAGCAGATAATCGTTGTCATGTCATAGCTGACTGTTGTCCTAATGGTTACCGGAACGATTTTTGACCGTATCCTTACCTATAATCGAGAGAATTGACCGAAATCTGACTTACCATGCTGCCATTATCAAAACTCATGAAGGGGCTCCGTGTCGCTGGCATTGTCCCGAATGAAATCGTAGAAATCCGAATGGTCGAACATAAAGATGGGGATGCTTTCTATTCGGTAATTTTCAGGAATGCTCAGGGTGAGCCGGGCGAACGCATCCTCTATCCTGAGGACGAGCCTAAGCTCGCCCTGATTCAGGGCACGGAGCTGACGTTCACCGGGGATTCGAGTGAATTTAGCCTGGCGATCGAAGCAAAACGCATTCAGTGGGCCTATCTCTTTGATCCCATGATGGCAGTGTCGACATCCACCGTGATGCCGCTGCCGCACCAGATCACTGCGGTGTATGAGGATATGCTGCCGAAGCAGCCGCTCCGGTTTCTGCTCGCGGATGACCCTGGCGCCGGCAAAACCATTATGGCCGGTCTCCTGATCAGCGAGATGAATCTTCGGGCGGACGCGCAGAAGGTGCTAATCGTGGCGCCGGGCAGCCTTGTTGAACAGTGGCAGGATGAAATGCAGTCAAAATTCGGACTGCGTTTTGAGATTTTCACCCCAGAGCGGGTTCACACCTCTGTGGACGGCAATCCCTTCAGGGAGGCGCCGTTCTGGGTCGCACGCGTGGATCAGCTGTCGAGAAATGACGATTACCAGAAGCTCATTGAAGAGATCCCCTGGGATCTGATTGTGGTGGATGAGGCGCATAAGCTCTCGGCGCATTACTCAGGGAACGATGTCAAAAGAACCAAGCGTTTTTCGCTTGGCGAAATGCTTTCTGACCACACGCGTAATTTCCTCCTGATGACCGCAACGCCTCATAACGGTAAGGAAGAGGATTTCCAGCTTTTCCTGTCGCTGCTGGATCACGACCGGTTCTATGGTAAGGGGAAAGAACGGATTCCGGAGTCGGAATTGAATGACATCATGCGCCGCATGGTGAAAGAGGACATGCGGAAGTTTGATGGGAAACGGCTTTTCCCGGATCGTGTTGCTGAAACTGCGGAATTCACACTTTCCCCGAAAGAGTATGCGCTTTACACCCAGGTGACGGACTATGTCTGCCACGAAATGAACAGGGCTGAAGCGCTTAAAGACACGAAAAAGAAGAACGTGGTCGGGTTCTCGCTCACCATGCTCCAGAGACGTCTGGCTTCAAGTCCCGAGGCAATTTACCAGTCGCTCAAACGCCGTCACCAGAAGCTGGTTGACACATTGGAAGAGGTGAGAAGGAAGGGGGAGGAAAAACTTCCGGAGAATCTCTTTGATATCCAAATGATCGATGAGGAGTCTCAGTACGACGACTACTCAGGCGAAGAGCAGGAAGAGTTTGACGAGAACATCACAAGTCAGGCGACAGCCGCGAGAACGATTCAGGAGCTGAGCGCTGAAATTGAAATCCTGAAGGATCTCGAGACACAGGCCTATAACGTCTGCCTCTCTAACGAAGATAGCAAGTGGCGCCGTCTTGCGGAGCTGCTCGAAAGTAATGAGCTGCTCCTAAATAAGAAGCTCATTATCTTCACAGAGCATAAGGACACGCTCCTTTACCTGGAGAAGAAAATCGGCACTCTGACAGGACAACCGGACAGTATCCGCTGTATCCATGGCGCTGTACACCGCGAGGAACGGCTGAAGATCCAGAATGAATTCCGAAACGATCCGACGGTCCGCTTCCTGATCGCGACGGACGCAGCGGGCGAAGGGGTCAACCTTCAGAACACCAATCTGATGATCAACTACGATCTGCCGTGGAATCCGAATCGGATCGAGCAGCGATTTGGCCGTATTCATCGAATTGGTCAGACAGAGACCTGCTATCTGTGGAATATGGTCGCACTGGGAACACGGGAAGGTGATGTTTTCAAGCGTCTTTTCGATAAGCTGAAGATTCAGCGAGCAGACCTTGGAGGTCGGGTGTTCGATGTCCTGGGTGAAGTGTTCCAGGATCGTTCCCTGAAAGACATTCTGCTGGAATCCATCCGGGATGATGGGATCCGGAAGGCAAAGGCTCTGGAAGATATTGATCGCAGTATCAATGCGGAACATTTCCGTGATGTGCTGACAAAGGAAGCTTTGTGTCAGGACATTCTGAGTAACGAGAAGATTCTCTCTGTAAAACGGCGGATGGAAGAAGCGGAAGCAAGGCGCCTCCAGCCGTTCTATGTACAGAGTTTCTTTAATGAAGCTTTGATCAAACTTGGGGGAAGTATAGGCGCACGAGGGCATGGTCGCTTTGAAATCAAGCACGTGCCGGCAGTTCTTCAGAACTACCGACCGGTGGATAGGAATGGCGATGTCATTCGTCTCCCAATTGCGTCCCGTTATGATCGAATCTGCTTTGATAAATCAGCCGTTGATGTAAACGAGGGATATGGGTCCAAAAAGGCGGAATTTATCCATCCAGGGCACCCGCTCTTGCAGGCAGTGGTTCAGGAAATCCAGAAAAAGTTCGGAGAAAGTCTGGAAAAGGGAGCGGTCTTTATCGATCCTCAGGATGACGAAGGGCAGGAACCCCGTATCATGGCTTTGGTAGAGATGACGCTTCACGAAGAAGCGGAGCCGCACAGGGTTGTCTCGAAGCAGCTGAAGTTCTATTTCGTCAGTAAAGAAGGAGAGGTGACGGGAAGCGGTTTCGCGCCTCATCTTGATCTCAAGAGTCTGACAAAAGAGGAAGAACGGATCCTGAAGGGGGAGATTGAGAAAGCGAGCTCGATGTCGCTAGCGAAAGAAAAGCTGAATTCTGCTGCCCAGCGGGACAGCAAGGAGTTTCTTGACTCTACGCAGTCAGAACGGAATATCCGTTTGGACAGAATTCAGACTCAGGTGCGTAGGCGTCTGACCACTGCAATTATTAATCTTGACCGTAAATTGCCTGAGCTTCGACGAAAGCATCGGGATAACCCGAAGCCAGGAGACGAGGCCCGAATAGAGAAAACCAATAACCAGATCCGAAATCTGAGAGAGAGGTTGGAAGCTCGTCAGACTCTTCTGGAGGCTCAGAAGACTATCTATCAGGATCGACCAAAGGTTCAGGGGTATGCGCTGGTTATTCCTCAGGGTATTCTTAATCGGCTACAAGGGCATGAAATATCAGTAATTGATGTACAGGCGCGGCGCCGAATTGAAAAGTTGGCGATGGAGGCTGTGATTAAAGCGGAAAAGTCAATTGGTTATATTCCGGTTGACTGTTCAAAAGAAAACAAAGGCTGGGATATCGTTAGTACGCCTCAATCCGGAGTCGGCGAGACTCGCTTTATAGAAGTAAAAGGGCGTCACGGCGGCGCCGTAGATGATACGATACACGTTTCAAAAAATGAGGTTCTTCAAGGATTCAACCTTAAGGATAAGTTTCTTCTCGCTTATGTAGAAGTGGAAGGAGATTACGCCCAAGAACCTTTATACATCCGAAATCCATTTGATCAGCAGCCGGGATGGGCCGAGTCTGGCAGGGATTTTTCTATTAAAAGTTTGCTTACGCGAGCACGAAGGGCAGGTGAAGTATGAGTCAGAACGAACTGAAAATTCCTAAGAAACTGATTGAAGTTAACCTACCCCTGGATGATATTAATGACGCTTGTGTAAGAGAAAAAGCTATCCGTCATGGGCATCCTTCGACTTTGCATCTTTACTGGGCAAGAAGGCCTTTAGCTGCAGCAAGGGCTATCCTTTTTGCGTCTTTAGTAAATGACCCTGGATACGAAGTTGGTGGAGGTTTCAGACGAGGTATTAATAAGAAGGAAGCACAGAAAAAGCGAGAAGAGTTGTTTGACATTATTAGAGATCTTGTTAAATGGGAAAATCTGAATAATCAGAGTGTTCTGGCTCGGGCTCGAGACGCTATAAAAGCAAGCTGGAGGGAGACATGCGCACTTAATGCGAATCATCCTGAAGCAGCAACTCTATTTAATCCTAATAAATTCCCTGCATTCCATGATCCTTTTGCTGGAGGCGGTGCAATTCCTCTTGAAGCTCAAAGACTTGGAATGGATAGCTACGCTTCAGATTTGAATCCTGTTGCAGTTCTGATAAATAAAGGAATGATTGAGGTACCTCCTTTATTTTCAGGTTCACAGCCGATAGGGCCAGCATTAGATTCTGAAACAGCTTCATCGGGGATTTATGAAAGATCCCAAGGGTTAGCAGAAGATGTGAGACGCTATGGCTTGTGGGTACTTAGAGAGGCAAAAAAAAGAATAGGCGACCTTTATCCTCGTGTCTCTATAACGGCCAAGGACGCCGAAAATAGACCTGCGCTAGAGCCGCTCGTCGGTAAATCATTTCCAGTGGTTGCGTGGCTCTGGGCAAGGTCGGTGAAAAGCCCTGACCCAAGGTTCTCTACAATCGATGTTCCTTTAACAAAAAGTTTCGTTGTTTGTTCAAAGAAGGGACAAGAAGCTTATCTTGTACCGAAGAAAAATGAAACTGGTATTTCTTTTGAAGTTAAAGAGGGATTACCACCCAAGGAAGCAAGTTTAGGAACTACAGCCGGGAATCGGAAGGGACATATTTGTCTTCTATCCGGCGCACCAATTACTTATGATTATTTACGTGAAGAAGGAATCAAAGGAAATCTTGGAGAACAACTTCTTTGTGTAGTCGCTGACGGTCCTAAGGGGAGAATATTTCTTTCTCCCCGGGGGGAAGTAAAATTATCACATGAAAATAAACTTTGGAAATCGTCATTACATCTTCCAAAGGATACTCGTGATTTCAGAACTCCATTATACGGTAAGAGTAAATTCGCCGATCTTTTTACTGAAAGGCAATTAGTATCTTTAAATTGTTTTTCGGACCTTATTAAAGAGGTTAAAAACAAGGTTGAAGAAGATGCAAAAAGTCATGGCTTTCTTGCAGATTCTCTTTCCCTTGAGCAGGGAGGTTTCGGTGCAAAGGCGTATGGAGAAGCTATTAGCTTATATTTAAGTTTCGTTTTAGATAAATGCGCAGATCGCAACTCTACTATTTGTACATGGGATATTTCCCGAATAGGAATTCGAAATACTTTTGGACGACAAGCAATTCCAATGACTTGGGATTTCGCAGAGGCTAATATTCTTGGAAATACAACTGGAAGTTGGATAAATGCTTTATCGAGTGTATCTGAGGATATTGCAGAGTTACCTGGAAAAGGCTTTGGGAAAGTAATTCAAGCGAATGCACAACTGCAAAATATTTCTAAAAATAAGGTTGTGTCAACAGATCCTCCTTATTACAACAATATTGGCTATGCAGATCTTTCAGATTTTTTCTATGTATGGCTACGTCATAATGTCAAAAATATTTATGAAGATATCTGCATCTCAACCGAAACTCCGAAGTCCGATGAGCTTATAGCTTCGTCGTCAAGGCAGGGTGGAAAAGCAGAGGCGGAGAGTTTCTTCCTGAAAGGTATGACGGAAGTAATGCAACGGCTTGCGGATCAGGCACACCCGGCTTTTCCTGTGACGATTTATTATGCCTTTAAACAGTCGGAGACAAAAAATGGAGCGACGACCAATACCGGTTGGGAAACTTTCTTGTCCGCTGTTTTAAAGGCGGGTTTTACAATTTCGGGTACCTGGCCTTTAAGAACCGAAAGCGGTAATAGATTAATTGGAATCGGTACCAATGCGCTTGCTTCTTCCATCGTATTAGTCTGCAAAAAGAAGCCGAATAATGCACCAATTGTGGATAAGAGGACTTTTGTAAAAGCCTTGAACGAGAGATTGAAGCAGGCTTCCGAGGATTTGGTAGGTAACGGAGATAGATCCGCAATCGCTCCAGTAGACATGTCACAAGCAATTATTGGTCCAGGGATGGAGGTTTTTAGTCAATACAAGGCTGTTTTGAATCCAGACGGGAGCCCTGTCACTGTCGGAGAGGCCTTGAAGTTGATTAATCGTTACCTTGATGAAGATGCTTTTGACAGTGATACGCAATTCTGCATTACGTGGTTCCAAAGTCACGGGTGGAATGAGTATAGGTTTGGCGAGGCAGAAACCTTGGCAACTGCTAAAGGTATATCTGTTACCGGTCTAAAAGAATCAGGGGTTGTGAAAGCTGAAGGAGGAATTGTTCAATTGATTCATTGGAAAAATCTTCCTGCAGACTGGAATCCTTCTTTTGATTCACGTATTTCAATATGGGAGGCGACCCATCAGCTAATACGTACATTAGAGACTGAAGGTGAAGCTGCTGCTGGAGCATTACTGTCACAATTGCAGGAAAAGGCTGGTAATGTGAGGCTATTCTGTACTCATATGTACGCACTTTGCGAACGAAATGGATTAGTCGAAGACGCCAAAGTGTATAACGATCTTAGCGTGAGTTGGGATTCAATAGTCGCTCAAGCTAATGAGTACGAGCTGAATTCACCGCGCCAGCCTGAGCTTGATTTGTAAGGAATAGAAATGACTACTCTGAAGCCTTGGATTAAAGTTGTTGAACCCCATGTTGATGTAATGCAAGGAACATCAACTCAATCGGACTATGCGGTCGATCTGAGCCAAGTGGTAAATGGCAAGATGATCGGCTCGCAGTATACAAATCCAGCTCTTTTCTTTCAGAAAACTTTTATTACCGAAGGAATGAAGTCTTTGCTTGGGGATGTGATAAGACGTCTAAATGGCAAAGGCGGAGAACCTGTTATCCAGCTTCAAACTGGGTTTGGTGGTGGTAAAACACACTCACTTTTGGCTGTTTACCACATGGTACATTCTAACGGTATACCAACCCGAGATTTAATGGGGTTAGAGGCAGTTTTAGAGGAAGCTGGGTGCTCCTCTGTGCCCCAGGCTAATTTCGCAGTTATTGATGGTACGGATTTGGCGCCTGCTCAACCAGAGGTTAAGGAGGGGTGTACTTTAAATACGATATGGGGGCGACTCGCTTGGAGCTTGGGGGGTAAAGAGGCATATAACCTTCTCCGAAAATCTGATGAAGAGCACACTTCTCCAGGTAAAGGTATTCTTATTGAACTATTAAACCGTTTTAGTCCCTGTGTCGTCTTGGTTGATGAGTTGGTGGCTTACTTCCGTCAGCTTCCCGAAAATAACGTCCTCCCGAGCGGATCGTTTGGGACTAACTTGAGCTTTATTCAGTCGTTAACTGAGGCAGTTAAATCATGCCCTACTGCGATTTTGCTCGCTTCTTTGCCTGAATCAGAGGCAGAGGCTGGGGATACAAAGGGGGAGAGGACGATTCAAATACTTGGAAAGGTATTTGGTCGTGTTCACTCTTTGTGGAAGACAGCTGGTGTAGAAGAATCCTTTGAAATAGTTCGGAGAAGGCTTTTCCAAAGTATGACTCAAACCCAGCTTTCAGATCGAGACGCGGTCTGCGAGGCCTATTTCACACTTTACGAAAAAGATAAGGAACATTTTCCGGCAATTACGCAGGAAAGCCATTATCTCGAAAGACTTAAAAAGTCTTATCCATTCCACCCGGAACTTTTCGATCTCCTCTATGAATATTGGGCACAATTAGAGGATTTTCAGAAGACCAGAGGCGTCTTAAAACTCCTAAGTAGTGTTGCTTATCATTTGTGGAAAGATCACAGCTCTGGTTTGATGATCATGCCTTCAGATATCCCTCTCATTTATGACGATATTCGCGGGGGCTGTACCAATGTCTTGCCAAAAGGTTGGGACCAAGTTATTAGATCCGATATCGCAGGCTCCTCTTCAAAAGCGAGTTACTTAGACAATAGTATTTACCGTATTGGGAAATACTGCGGGGTAACACGAGTCGCTACAGATATATTTATCGCGACAGCTCCGAATGTACAGTCTAATAAATTACGGGGGATTGATACTAAGAGATTAATGCTCGGCGTTGTACAGCCTGGGGAGGAACCGGGTACATACGTTGATGCTCTTCGTCAACTGTCTGAGGAGGCGCATTACCTTTTTGATGAAGAAAAGCGTTACTGGTTTGGGATAACTCCAAATATGAATATGGAGATGAAGTCCAGGAAAGAGGATTTCCAAAGAACAAACCATAAAGAAGAGTTGTTCAATGAAATTAGAACAATTCTTAATGCTGAATTGAAACACCGTTCACTTTTTACGGGATATCACATTTTCGCTGATTCTTCTGAGGTTCCTGATGATCAATCTCTTAGATTAGTTGTTCTGAATCCGGATCAGTCTTTTAGCAAGGATACCGACGAAGCCACTACAGTTGCTCGAGATATTTTACTTCATCATGGAACACAACCTAGAATCAATCTGAATCGCTTGATTTTCTTGGCTTGTGACTCTTTTTTAGGCTTTACTCTTAGGAGTTCTGTTGCAACGTATTTAGCTTGGAATAGTATTCTCAATGATGCTAAAGCAGAAAGGCTTAATATTGATACTAAGCTTTTCAGAGAAATTGAAAATAAAGTATCAGCAGCAAAAGATGAGGCCAATCGCGTAGCGGTTGATGCATATTCTCATATCCTTTGCCCTGATTTGGATAAAAGTAAAACCACTGTAGAAGATCTTGCTTGGGCAACATATTCGATTAAGAGCAATGGAAACGATTTAGCTACCACTATAGAAAAATCTCTTGAAGATAACTCAGAAATTATTACTGCTTGGTCTCCGATATTTCTTGAGCAGGAGCTAGAGCAGGTTTATTGGAATAAAGGAAGAGGAGAAATAAGAGCTATAGATGTCTGGAATGACTTCTGCCGCTATCTGTATTTCCCAAGACTGTTTGATAGTCGCGTTTTTGAGTTGACTTTAAGCGATGGTGTAAAGTCAGATCAATTTTTCGGTGTTGCTTCAGGCAAAGAGGGGGAAAGGTACCAAGACGTCAAGATCGGAGATAACGTTATGACGCCCTTGACCAATACTCTTTTGATTTTGCCCAAGGAAACAGCACTCCGGTGGAAATCCGATCAAAATTTAGCGGGGGATACAGGTTCAATTTCTGAGGGAATCAGGCCTTCTTCTCCTTCTATTAGGACAGCCTCACTATCCGCTGTTGTGGACTTAGGTGGGGCAAAATTGAATGAGACACCTACCGGGAAAAAGCACACCTTTTATTTAAACAACGTTAGGCTTTCTCAATTTGCACCAAATCAAGATTTCGAAAATGTTCTCGGTTTGATTAGCAAACTGAGGAATAACCCAGACAATCAGATTATTCTATCTCTGGATGTTCAAATTAAGTCCAAAGAAGGTTTTACTGAGGAGGAGGAGAAGATTCTTAAGGAAAACTTCTCTGATTCGGACGAATTCGACACTAGTCTCGAGTAACGGCAGAATAGATTAATTTCTTAAAATGCAAAACCCGGGGAAAGCCAAAAGCCTTCCCCGGGTCTTTCGTTATCAGCGATTCAGTTCTTACTTCGCGCCCAAAGCGGATTTCGCCGCAATGCGCCCAAAGGTCAGAACGTCAGCCGTCGCGTTGCCGCCCAGGCGGTTGCTCCCGTGGATGCCGCCGGTCACTTCACCAGCCGCGTATAGTCCCTTGATCACCTGGCCCTTGGTGTTGAGCACCTGAGCCTTGGAATTGATCTCAAGACCGCCCATCGTGTGGTGAATGGAAGGTGCGCGGGGTGTTGCGTAGAACGGCGCCTTTTCGATCTTCTTATCGAAAAGCTTCCGGCCGAACTTCGGATCATTCTTCGCGTCCACCATCTTGTTGTACTCAGCGACCGTCGCCTTCAGATTCTCCGGCGGCATGCCAAGCTGCTTCGCGAGACCCTCAAGGGTGTCAGCCTTGTAGATTCGGCCGAGCTTCACGAGTGTCTCAACATCCTCTCCGAACGAGTTGATCTTCTGCACGATGCTCGAGTCATTGATGTCGTAGCACATGGCGCCTGGCTGCTTCTTGATGGCGGCCACGAATTCATCGCGGCGGGCGTCTTCCTTCACGAAGCGTTGACCGTTCTTATTCACGTCAATCACATCATCGAGCCCTGACATCTTGCGGGCGCGGCCCTGCAGCGTGCCGGATCCCGGCGTGGCAAGCGGATAGACCTGGACATAATTCATGCCGGTCGTCGCGGCGCCGATCTTCGTCGCCATGATGATGCCGTCACCGGTCGCACCAGGCTGGTTCGTTGAAACCATATCGGGTGTCAGATTGGGAGACGACTTCTGACGCATTTCCTTATTCTGGCTGTAGCCGCCGGTCGCGAGAATAACACCGTACTTGCTGTTAAAGCGGTAGTTATTGCCGACCGTGTCAGTGGCTCTGACGCCGACCACCTTGCCATTCCGGGTGATGAGTTCCTGAGCTCTCATGCCGGTGATAATCTTCACGCCGTCCTTACGGGCTGACTTGAGAAGCGGTTCTACGAGTCCCGTTCCGGCAGGCGCATCCACCTGATGCGTACGCTGCCACAGGGCGCCGGCGCCCTGGCTCACTCGATCAAGCACCGGAGTGCCGTGCTTCTGCATCCAGTGAAGGGTATCGAGCACGTTTTCAGAATAGGTGCGGATCAGCGGAATGTGCCCAACCTTGTCGCCGCCGTTATAGGTCTGCAGCGCGTGCCACTCCGGGCAGTCAAAGAGCGTCTTGCTTCCGCTCTTCAGATAGGCTTCGTACTTAGCCTTTACGTCCGCCATCAGTTTCGCGTGCTCCGCGTTCACGGGCTTCTCGCTGATCGCTTTGACGACAGCGTCCTTCAGCGTTTCCGTCATCGGAAGACGCTTCTGGCGTTCCGGATCCGCGGCATTGAAGGCGCTCGCGCAGCGAAGCGTGTTTCCGCCGATCACCGGCATCTTTTCGAGAATCACGACCTTATGGTCACCGGCTTCGGCAGCCGTCACAGCAGCAGAAAGCCCAGCGCCGCCCGAGCCCACAATCACGAGGTCATAGGATTCGGTGGTGGTGCCGTTTCTCTTCTTGATCTTCAGAGGAACCGGCTTCTGGAGCGCGGCAAGATCCACGCCGCTCTGCTTCAGTGCGTCAGTCACAGCAGCCTTGAAGGCGCCGCTCGTCACGGTCGCGCCCGAGATCGCGTCGACATTCAGCGTCTGATACTTGATGATGTCGTCCGTCAGGCGTTTGACTGCCATGCCGCCCATGAGCCGGGTTTCAGGATTATTCGGAACCTTGATGCCCGTGATTCTGTCCTTTGAGACGGTCACTTCAACATTGAGGTAACCGTTGCTCCCATAGGCGCGGGCCTTGTAAGTGCCGGGTTTGAATTTGGCTGCGCCGACCTTCTTTCCCTTGGATTCCTCAAGAGCCTGAGTGACCGCGGTCAGAATGGCTTTTGAGGAAACCGTGGCGCCGCTTACCGTGTCAACCTTGACGGAATTCGCTTTGACGATCCGGGACGGCATCGCTTCAATGGCTTTTGACCCGATGCCTTTGGTTTCGGTGTTCTTGATCACCTCGACACCGGTAATGTTCCCTTTATCGATCGAGACCTTCACCGTCATCGGGCCGTTGTGCCCAGGAACCGTCTGAGTGTAGACCGCTGCAGAAGCGCTGAGACTGCAGAGCGCGAGCGCAACGGGGAAAACAATACTTTTTACTCTGAACATGCATACCCTCCATGGTGTGAATAGGGACTTACTGTGTTCTTTCCGAACTGCGTTAAATCGGACAGAACTGATGCAGAGCAGGGGTGAGAGTCATGCGGTGAGCCTGAAAGAACCGGTTCACCTTCCAGCAGGACTCCTCACTATGTGTTCCGTAAATAACTATAAATCTAAATTTCTTTAATAACTATAGATTTAACGAGTAAGGTATTAAAAAAGAAACTGAAATCAGTTCCTAAAAAAAGCGGTCAATCTCTATCTGAGACTGACCGCATTTCCTTTAATTAAGAACTTCAGACGGGATTAAAGGGAAGGGAGCTTTGCCGCTTCCCGGCCGGCAATGCGACCGAAAATAATCGCGTCAGCGTTCGCGCAGGCACCCTGGTACGTCAGTCCCCAGGTGGAGCCTAATTCTCCGGCGACAAAAAGACGCGGGATCGGTTTTCCATAAGGGTCGAGCACCTCAGCTTTTACGGATTTCTTCGGACCGCCCATGGTGTGGTACATCACGGGAACGAGCTTCACGGCGTAGTAGAGACCCGTTTCCGCAAGAGGCGCGGACCAGTTCCGGACATCCCGGCCAGCAAACACGGTCTTCATCTTGGGATCCGCGGTAAGCGTGCGGCCGTACTCAGTGTCGATACCCTTTTCCTTCAGATCGCTGTTCCAGCGGGCGACCTGATTCTTCAGGATCTCCGGATCCTTCATGCCGAGTTTCTTTGCCAGCGCTTCAAGTGTCGGGGCTTCGATGATGACGCCGGACGCGAGTTCCTTGCTGTTATCCCGGCTCCACTTGTAGTTTTCACGGTTAAGGGCGTAACCCGAACCGCCGTTAAAGACGAGCGGTCCCTTATCGAGATAGGCCTTATCCATGATCATGAAGCAGGGGATACGGGGATACCGGTGATTGATCGCGTCAAAGACGTTCACCGCCATCCAGGAGCAGTGGTAGTCCAGTTTCTTCTCATTCACAAACCGGCGTCCATCCTGATCGACCCAGATGAAGGAGGGCTGGCGGACAACCACGTTGATCGCGGATTTCAGTCCTGGAATCTGGACGCCGAGCGGCGCCGAAACGGAATTCATGTGCCAGAGTCCGGATCCGGCAGCCTGCGCCATCAGAAGACCGTCGCCAGTGTTACCGGGGCTGCCAAGATAGCTCATGGGGTTTCCGTAAATGTACTTCTGCATGAGTTCGGGATTGCACTGGAAGCCGCCCGTGCAGATGATGACCGCTTTCTTTGCCCGGATATAAATGGGGCGATTTCCCTGAAGGGCCTCAACACCGATGATCTGAGTGCCTTCGCGGACAAGCTTCCGGGCAGGGGTATTGAAGAGCACCGGAATATTGCGGGCTTTGACCGCCCGATCGAAGGTGTTGAAAAGCCGGTCTCCGCCTTTGAGACCCGGCACGCCGCGAAGCGAGCACTTATTGACGGAATCCGCTCCCGGAAGCTGCTGGTAACCGGCGTGCCCATAAACACCGACCTCGGCTCTCGGATCGAGTTTCTTCATCCAGTCTCCGAGTTTCATGGATTCATCGCAGAACACATTCAGAATCCCTTCGTCCCACTCCGAGCGGGAGAGCTCGTAAAGTGACTTCAGATAGGTGAAGTAAGCGTCACGGTTTGTCGGGATCACAAAACCGCCTGCGGACACGGCGACGTTTCCGCCGCCGATACTCATTTTTTCAAGGACGATGACGCTCGCTCCGGCGTCGTGCGCTTCAATCGCCGCGTTGGTGCCGGCGTTGCCGTACCCGAGAACCACAACGTCAGCTTCCCGGTTCCAGGTGACATCCTTCGCCTGCGCATCCATAACCCCGCATCCGGCGAGCGGCGCGGCAGCAGCCACTGCGGCCGCAGTTTTGAGGAACGTTCTTCTGCTTTGCTGAACTTTATCCATCTTCCACCCCTTTGATAGGAAAGAACGACTAGGGGGACACTGGCTCTTGGGAATGCCAAGAAACGCATTCCGTCGCTTTTTATTTTTCCCCGCGATGCAGAACGGCGAGCATCTTCAGATGGATGACCGGGAAGGAGTCCTTTCTTTTCCGGGTGAGAGCATCTGACAGACTATTGACGCCGATGCACTGCACTTCCGATTGTAGAGACTCTTTCTTATAGGTTCAAAAGTATGACCATTCCTACCTATATAGGAATATCGATGAAAAATTCCAGTCAAAAGATTTCCAGAGGCGTCAATTTTGGGGAGATGGTAAAAGGCGGATTCCGATGCTGTCATAATTCAGCGGAAATAAGAATGACTTCTATTTCATTCCAATGAACTAACTCCTGTTCGTATATTGCAAACATATTTTGTCCTTAGGGAATCCGCAGAAGAAAATCAGACCTTTCAGAAAAAAAGCGGAGAACGCGGATTTTGATATTCAGCGTTACATAAATCACGGTCACACTTTTCGTATCTGTGAGCGCTTTTTTGTCACTTTGGTATACATAAGTGAGGAGAACTATAACCATACTTCATTAGTCGGATATGCGTTTTTTTAGCGGTAATTAAGGAATGACACAAATTTAAGCGTGCTATAGTCACCCCATTCGCTTCAGACTCAGTTCTGAATCCGTTCTTTTAATTGAATATTTTGCAATTACTGATTCAGCCTGCTTCATCGTTTGGTGAATGTGTAGGTGGGGAGAGACCAAATGAGAGTACCGGGTAAGAGAGGGCCGCGAAGCGGTCCGGATGGCGCAACAAGGGAGGCGCTGCTTGAGGCGGCGTTTAAGGAATTCACGTATCACGGTTTTGACCGCGCGACGACGCGTCAGATCGCCAAGGCCGCGAACGTTGACCCCGCCATGGTGAATTACCGGTTCGGGTCGAAGGAGGATCTGTGGCTCGCGGTGCTCGAAAATATCAAAACCCAAAGCATTCCGTATATCCGTGAAGCCCGGGAATTGATTCAGGATCCGGATCCTGAGCGGAGCATCAAGGCTCTGATGCAGGTCATTCTCCGGGTCGGCGTGGAAAAGCCGATGATTTCGATGATGATTTTCAACGAATCCACGACCCCGAGAGCGGATATCATCCGCCGTACGATCGTGCTCCCGTTCGTGGAGTCCGCTGTGCCGGTGGTGCAGCGCGCGATGCGGGCTGGGTGCTTCCCTGAAGGGGACCCGTCGCTCGCGCTTTTCATGCTGATTGCCGGAGTCTCCCAGGCGGTGTCGAATTACGGCGGTGACAGCCGCGAGCTGAGAGCGAAAGCTGCGCACCTGCTCGATAACCTGACGAACCGGCGTCCGTAATAGCATTCCCCCGTTTCTTCAGCGATCCATTCTCTGATCTCCAGTCCTCGGTCCCGGGGGCTGGAGATTTTTATTTGCCGTGTTTTCCGGCATCTTTCTCGTATCGGACTATATTGAAAAGCCGTGAAAGGAAGTCCCGGCCGTGTTCCTCAATTTCGAGGGAAGGCGGACCGGACGACCGCAGAAAGAGGTTGACTGATGAATTCTGATCGCAATACGCTCTTCACTTTTTTCACGCCGCAGTATGTGACACAGCACCGTAAAAACGAGGCGGCGCTCAACCACACGCCTTACGCGAAGTATTTCACGGATGACCTGGAGGTCCCGCGCGACATGGTCCAGGCGCTGAAACTCGCGCCGCTCCCGGGAACCTCGCTTTTTGCTCCGACAAAGGCGGGACTCAACGCGCTGTTCCAATCCCCGTACGATCTCCCCGTCGCCGGTTTCGGTCTCATTGGAAACAAAGACACCGGGCGGATCATCTGCAGCTGGAGCCGGCACTTCTTCCCGGGGGCGACCTCAGACATGCTCCGCTGGTGGTTCACGTGGCACATGGGACACACGGATCGGTATTCCCTCTGGTCTCCGTACGCTCATATCGGGAACACCGTCCCGCACCTCGACCGGATCGATGACCCGAATCGGACGTACGAAGAAAAGATGTATGACCCGGAGAACCCGAACCGGGTGACGGAACTGGTGGGTGACATGGTGCTTGACGCACTGATCCACTTCACGGATCCGAAGAAACTCGGTCTTACGGAAGAAACTATCAAGAAGGGCGGATACACGTTCAGCGCGAGCGGATGGTCCGAGAATCTCGCGGCGCCGGGGCTTCCCGCCGGCATGATGTTCCACCTGGGCCGCGAGGTGTCAGGCGGCCTGGAACTCATTTCCCACTATTGGCTTGGGACACACCGCGGAATGGCGGAACTCACCGGGATGAAGGATGAGGTGGAAAAGGCGCTCAGCCTCGCGAAACCGGTGCCGGACGAGATGCTGCTCCGCGGCGGCTACGACATGTCGGTTCACGACATGATTGAGTTCACGCGGCTCTCGCAGATTCTCCCGAATCTCTACGCGGAGTTCCGGAACGCTTAAAGCCGTTTGAACCGATCCAACAAAATCAAGACAGCCGCCGGGGACGAATCCCTGGCGGCTGCTGTTCTCTGAATCCCGAGGAGGTTTCGGAGGCGGTCTCCGAAACCCGAGGAGAGAGAGTCGGTCAGGACTTCAGAGGAACAATGACGAGGTTCGGATGGGTGAGGGTAGGACCGGCGTAGCCGAATTCCTTCTTTGCCCAGGCCCAGCCTTTCTCTTCGGCGTCCGGGTACTTGGCGCGGAGTTCCTCGATCGGCCCGAACTCAATCGCGCCCATCGGGCACGCGGCAACGCACGCGGGCTTCAAGCCCTTTGCGAGACGCGGCGCGCAGGCGTCGCACTTATACATCTTCTTCTCCGTCTTCGAGAAGCTCGGCACATGCCACGGGCACGCGCCCTGGCAGGCACCGCAGCCGATGCACTTCGCATGATCCTGGATCACGAGACCGTCCGCGTCCTTGTGGTACGCCTTCACGGGGCAGACCGAGGCGCAGGCCGGATCGTCGCAGTGGTTGCACCCCTGCGTGATGTAATTGAAGTCGTGGACGTTTTCGTAGCGCTTACGGAGCCAGACACCGTCAGGCACCCCCTTCTCTTCCTTACACGCCACCACGCAGGCGCCGCACCCGGTGCAGCGGGCCCCATTAAAGACAAAACCTAATTTTTTCATGATTACGCCCTCCGCACTTCAACGAGGGTCGAGCAGATCGAGGACCCCGTACCCAGCGGTTCCACGGTGTCGTTCGTGAGAACGCTCGACGTCGTGTTGCCGTTCACACCCTGCCACCAGCCGTTCTCAAGGCAGACCACACCGTCGTGGATATCCGTCACGACGACGCGGCACCGATGCTCACCGCGGTCATTAAAGACCACCGCGACACCGCCGTCCTTAAGACCGCGCTTCTCAGCGTCTTTCCGGCTGATTTCGACGCTCGGGAGGTTCTCTCCCCAGATTTCCGAAATCCAGACGTTATCGTGGTGAGAGGTGTGAACACCGCGCATGCACTTACGCTGAATCGCTTCAAGCGGATACTTGGCGGCAAGTGCCGGATTGCCTTTCCGGCTTTCCACCGGGCGGATGAAAGTGACCACGGGCTTATGGCCCTTCTTCTGCCATTCTTCGACGAAGATATTCGCCTTGCCGTTCGGCGTCCGGAAGTGACCGTCCTTGAACGGCACCCACTTCTTCTTTCCTTCAGGGCACCAGGGTCCCTTCTGGACTTCAGCGAGTGTCACACCGGAGGGTTTCAGGACGTTCTCCGCCATCTGTTCAGGCGTCAGATCAAAGGCTTCACCGAAACCGAGTCGCTTCGCGAGCTGAGCGGCGATCCAATAATCGGTCTTCGCTTCGCCCTGAGGCTCCACTGCCTGTTCGGACCACTGGACGTAATGCGTGCGGATACTCGTGACAAGGGTCTTGTATTCAAAGAGCGTGGAGACCGGGAGCACGATATCGGCGAACATCGCGGTCGGAGTCATCAGATTCTCAGCGACCACAAAGAACGGGACATGCTTGATCGCGCGGATCACTTCGTTCGCGTTCGGGAACTGACCGACCAGACCCGTGGTGAGCGAGTACCAGACATTGATCTTGTAGGGCTTGTCATGCAGCACCCAGTTGCCGGTCTTCGAGATCGGGATCGAGGTGGTCTTCGCGGGGGCCTTCTTCGGAGCCGGAATCGGAGCGCCGAATTTCGCCATCTGCGTCACGCCGCCGGCGTCGCAGACACCGGTGCCCGGGCGGCCGAAATTGCCGGTCAGGATGCAAAGCAGGAAGTGAGAACCCGCGGCGTACCCGCCCTGTTCTGTCCGCTGGAAAGAGCCCATATTTTGGACGATCATCGACGCGCCGCTCTTCCCGAATTCACGGGCGAGCTGGACGACCGTCGCGGCCGGCACCGTGGTTTCAGCCTGTACGGCTTCCGGGGTCCAGGGCTCGGCTTCAGCGAGCGTCAGCTGCAGCGCGGTCTTAGCGGTAGCGGCGACAGGCGTCCCCGCGGTCGTGAGGGCCGGCGTGATCCCAGGGGTGTCGTGGCGCACGATCTTCCCGGTCTTTTCGTCAAGCACGACATACGACAGAGGATCATCCGCCTTTTCGCGCATCAGTTTCCCGTTCGCGCCGACGAGGTACGGAGCGCCGGTATGCGCGCGGAGGAACGGTTCATCGAGCATCTTCTCGTGCGCGAGGATACGGACCATGCCAAGAGCGAGGGCGGTATCGGTTCCCGGCTCAATCTGGATCCACTGATCGGCGCGCTGAGCGGTTTCGCTCTTACGGGGGTCGATCACGACGATCTTCGCGCCGCGCTTCTGCGCTTCAAGGTAACGGGGCCAGTAGGCCTGCATCGTGACGAGCGGATTGTTGCCCCAGCAGATGATGTATTTCGAATCCTCAATGGTGTCGCGGGTATCGACATAGCGGAACCCGACCATCGGGATCATGGAGCCTGCGACCGCGGAGCAGCAGAGCGAACCGGCGGTTGTCGTAGTGCCGCCAAGATAGTCACCGAGGCGCGACATGGAGGGCCATGCGAACGCGTCCATATTGCCGGCGAGGTGCGTGAAGAAGATGCTCTTCGCGCCGTCCTTCTCCACCGCTTCCTTCATCTTCGCGGCGACAGTGTCAAGCGCCTCGTCCCAGCTGATCGGAACGAATTTTCCGGAGCCGCGCTCACCGACCCGCTTCATCGGATGCAGCACGCGGTTCTTCGCGTACATCCACTTGATACGGGCAAGACCCTTCGCGCAGGCTTTGCCGTCAAAAGGGTTATCCGACTCAATCTTGATTACCTTCCCGTCCTTCACGGTGGCCTTCAGATTGCAGTGGAGGCACTCCATGGAGCACGTGGCGTGGTAGGTTTTGAGACCAGCGGTGTCATCACCAGTCAGTTTCTCGGCGTGGGCCGCGACGGATGTCACGCCCAGCGCCCCGCCGATCGTGAAGAGATCACGGCGGCTGAGGTCGATCATAGTCATACAGGCTTCTCTCCTATAGTGTTCGTGATCCGCAGCGCTTATTTGTTTTTTCTCCCCGTCTCCTTAGTAGTTCTTCTGGATAACTGAGAAGTAATGCGTCTGCAGTAGGAACAAGCCTATTTTTAGCCCTTGACCGGCAGAATGTCCTGAAAACTATTCCAAAAAAGAAATAATTTATATCCTATTCAGGAAAATTCTCATTTTGCTTCTTTCTCCAATTGTTTGGGGTTTCCCCGTAAACTCGACGGAACCGCTGGGTAAAATGAGAAGCGTTGCGGAACCCGGACTGAGACGCGATGTCCGCGATCGTGAGATCGGCGTTTTTAGGCTCTGAAAGGAGCTGTGCCGCTTTTTCGAGTTTTACGGCGAGGATCCGGTCTTTCACCCGGGTTGTGGTGGATTCAAAGACGAGATCGAGGTAGCGCGGCGTGACACCGAGTTTTTCTGCGAGCATCTCAACCGTGAGATCCGGATTCGTCCGGTACTTGTAGATCGCCTCAATCGCCCGGATACGGAGAGCCGTTTCGGTTTCGTGAGGCTTTGGATGGTTCCGGATCATCTCTGAAATCACGCCGTGAAGGAGGCTGAAGATGGCGTCTGAAAAGTCACCGGCATCCCGAGCGTCGATTTCCTGAAGGTGGACGTCGGTAAAGAGAAAGAGGTTGCAGAAGGCTCTCTGTATCGGCGTGTCGTTCGCGATCACAATCGGCCGGAGCCCCGTATACCGGTGCCCCGCGTGGGTCCGGAAGTACATTTCGTCCGTGACGATCGAGAGGACCTTGGTTCCTTTTTCAAACATCACCTGATGAGGTTCGGAAAGCCCGTAGATCAGCGCTTTGCCCTGAGTGGTTTTGCGGGTGGTAAGACGCCAGGTGATCGAGATGGAACCCCGGATCACGTAGAGGAGCTGTACCATCCGGTTTTTGTGATGGCACTCGCCGAAAGAGACGGACGCGGCGTCGGTTGAAACGTGCGTGAAGAGGGCGATCTTCGTTTTTGTCCGACGGATCGCCCAGCGGAAAGCGCCGCGGCTGACCGAAGAGGAATGCGCTGGGTCAGCGGGACAGCCAGGGATCGGCAGGCACTCCAGATAACGCGCAAAGCTGCTTTCTGTATCTTCGCCTGGCCGGCTGGAGAATTCTTCGGTTCTCTGCCGGGGAGGAAATTTGACCGGGGGATGTTTTTCAGGTGTTTTCATATCTGTTCTCTTTCAGAAATCAATCTTATTCTTGAAGAGAAATTAATTTGTCATATTCGTAAAATATACCCACTAAGCGTTATTCTGTTTACGCATAAGGAATAAAACCGTCTAATCCGTACTACCTCATGGGGAATAATTCTGCTCCGGATGTCATTCCGTTCACCACCCCAATGAAACGGATCCGTGTCCCCGTTCTCTTTATAGAAACATCCGTCCCCAGCCGTTCTCAGGCCCCGTGATAGATAAATCCTTTAGAATTGCCCCCTTAAATGATTGATGTAAGCGCGCGCTGACGCGCGTCTCCTCACCATCCCCGTGAGGAACAGAAGAGAGATTCAAATGGATATCAAGAAAGACAACGCGATGTATATGCAGATCGCGCAGATCGCGGCCGGCCGCAGCTACGCGAAGCGCCTCCAGGTGGGCTGCGTCATCGTGAAGAACAACTCCATTATTTCGTTTGGCTGGAACGGCATGCCCACCGGCTACGACAACTGCTGCGAGGAAGAAATCGACGGGAAGCTTGTGACCCGTAAGGAAGTTCAGCACGCGGAACTGAACGCCATCGCGAAGCTTGCCTATAACGGCTACTCGTCGCATGGCGCAAGCATCTATATCACGCATTCCCCCTGCATCCACTGCTCGCTCCTCATTCAGAAGTGCGGCATTATCGCGGTCTATTACCACGAGCTCTATCGGGATGACGCCGGCATTCAGTTCCTGAAGAAGGCCGGGATCCACGTGGAGCAGCTCTAACCGTGGCATCTGGTATGGACGTGACGCCCCGCCGGGTGCTCGTCACCTATGAGTCCGTCACCGGGAACACGAAGCGGGTCGCGGAAGCGATCGCGGCGGTGATCCCGGGTTCCGTTCTGCTCCCGATCACGGAGGCTCCAGATCCTAAAGGGTACGACGCAGTGTTCGTGGGTTTCTGGTGCGACAAAGGGCACGCGAGTGAGGCGGCTGACGCCTATCTCAAATCTCACCCCAGCTACCCCTTCATCCTTTTCGGGACGCTTGGCGGTGTGCCTGGGGTCGGGTACTCGGTGACTTATGAGAATCGGGTGAGGGAAGAGCTCACGGCGGCCCAGGTTCCCTTCCGGGATTTCAGGCTCTGGCAGGGGAAGATTGATCCCGAGCTCGTTGAAAAATCGAAAGCGCGCTTCCCGATGACGCCTGAGAGGCTCGCACGGATCGCGGCCGCCGCGACTCATCCGGACGAGGCAGACCTGAATGACGCGCAGACGTGGGCTCTCGATCAGTTAACCAGAAGTTAACCGAAATGAAACTGACCCCGGTTTGAATGTTTTTTAAAAACACATAAATCATCGATAGTTAGCTTTAGATCAGTTAACTCTTAGTACATTCCAGTAAACCGATAGCTCAATTCCTATTGATCGGCTATAGTGGTTATGCCACAGACTTAATCTGTGGCTAGATGGTAATTTCCTTTACACCGCGGCTGCTCCCTGCATCCGCGGTCTTTTTATGGGCTTTTCGTATACGGGAAAGTCCATCTCATCAATTCGGTTTCGTTCAGCTAGACTCATAAGAATCACACTCATTCAGGTTTTCTGGAGACATTGAGATGACGAAACGCGTTTTGACTGCGGCCGCGGTTCTGGCTCTTTCGCTTGGAATGACCTCTGCCGCCTTCGCGGCGGATTCAACTGAAGGCAATTCGACCTCGATCGCGAACGAAACGGCTTCCGCTCCGGCGAAGTCCACGTCGATCGGTCAGGACATCAAGGAAGGGGCGACGGACGTCGGCCATATGGCAAAGGACGCAGCGACGGAAACCGGTCACTTCTTCCGTGACGCGGCTAAGGATACCGGGCACTTCTTCCGCGATGCAGCGAAAGGCACCGGACACGCCGTGAAGAAGGGCGCTGAGAAGGTGGGAGGCGCGGCCTCTACCGTCGGCCACGGAATCGCGAAGGGCGCGAAGACCACCGGTCACGCGATCAAGAACGGCGCGACCGCGGTGAAGGATACGTTCTCGGACTCGTACTCTTCCGCTCCGGCCTCCAAAGCCGCTGGCAAATAATTCACAGAAAGGAAATACCCACATGCAGAAGGATCTCGGCGGACTGCCGCCCGAACAGGCTCTGGACTATATGGAGAAGACCCCGGATCTCGTGATCGTGAATGTCGCGGGACGCGGTTTCTGGGATCGGAACCACTTTGACGGCGCGGTGAACATCCCGACGGAAGATATCGGAGACGACGCGTCGATCGAGAAAATCAAAGAGCTTCCTGCCGGCCGCCCCGTCATCATGCACTGCCGCCGCGGCCACATGGTGGTCGACTGGTACCAGCGCCTCAAGGCCCTGCGTCCTGATATTCCTGAAGTGAGCTATATCGCGGGTGTCCCGCCGTTTGACGCCTATAACGACTGGGCGCGCGATAAGTAATCTCTGTCTCTCGGTTTTGAGACAACTGAAAAGGCTGACCGGCTTCGCTGCCGCGTCAGCCTTTTTCGTCATTCATAGCTTCTTGTGTCACAAATTAGTACTTGATGATCATTAGGGTAAATTACCTAAAATCCGGTTTTATTGGCTTTACAGTCTAAAAATACTCAATTCTGGATAAAAGGAAACACCTTTGTGGACTACGGAAAAAGAGAGTAATTTCAGAACCGGTACAGTCAGAAGATACGGCACGATTATGAAAAAAATGGCTTTCATCGCAGGATCGAAAAAAGAAAGCCTGACCGTATTTCGGGCTGTTCAGCTGGCATTCGTGCCAGGTAAGTTGCTGAGACCGGCATTCGGTTGACTCCGGGTGCCTTTTTCTTTTTGAAGGAGAGTTTTATGAATCGCAGCTTGAAGCTGTCCGCAGTCGCGCTGCTCTGCGCTTTTTCTGGATTAGCGAGTGCGTCTCTTGTGGTGAAGACTGATGGCGGTCTGGTTCAGGGGTTCACAAAGGCCGTTCCCGGAACCAAATCCCAGGTGGAAGTATTCCTCGGCGTTCCTTACGCAGCGGCTCCGGTCGGACCGAATCGCTGGGAAGAAGCCAAGCCGGTTCAAAGCTGGACGGGGGTTAAATCCGCGGACTGGGCTCCGCCGGTCTGCAAGCAGCCGGGGAAGGGAAGTGAAGACTGCCTCTACGTCAATATTTACCGCCCGGCCAATATGAAGAAGGGTGAGAAACTGCCTGTCGGCGTTTACGCTCACGGCGGCGCGAATATTGTCGGCGGAGCCACCGAGCAGGACGGAAGCCGGATTGCGAGCGAGAATCACATTCTTTACCTGACGGTTCAGTATCGGATGGGCGCGTTTGGTTTCCTGAGTCTCCCCGGCATGGGGCCATCTGCCGGTAACTTTGGCATTACGGATACGGAAGCCGCGCTTCGCTGGGTCAGGAAGAATATCGCGAATTTTGGCGGAGACCCGAAAAAGGTGACCCTGGTTACGGAATCGGCGGGGTCTACCAATGCCTGCCGGATCCTGGTGGATCAGAAAGCGAAAGGCATTGTGGATCGTGTCGTTCTTCAGTCAGAAGACTGCATTCACGACGTGGATACCCCGGCTGAAGCCAAAGTCCGCGCGGATAAATTCCTGAAGGCTGCCGGCTGCGATTCCGCGTCTGACGCGCTCGCCTGCCTGAAGAAGCTTCCGAGTGACAAGCTTGCGGTAGCCAGCGCCTCGGTTGGTCTTTGGAATCCGGTATCTGAAACAACGGCAGCCTCTCAGATTGAGAAGGGGAACTGGATCCGAGTGCCGGTTCTTTCTGGTTCCAATAAGGAAGAAGGGCGATCCGGCGGTGCTGCTTATGTTGGCTGGGGCAAAGCGGAGTATGAAGCCTGGGTGAATAAACTTGCCGGGAAAAACGCTCCGGAAGCCCTGAAGCACTATCCGGCTGATAAGTACACCGGAAAGTATGCGATTCCCTATGTCATCGGAGACTTCATTACAGATTCCGGTATGAGAGGTCTTGGCGGTTGCACGAATCTTGCCCTCGCCGAGGACTTTGGGAAGACCGCGCCGGCCGCGTGGATTTACACGTTTGAGGATTCCACTGTTCCGACTGATAAGAATAAAAAGCATCCGGATTTCGATAATCTGGCGTCCCATGCTTCAGAGCTGACGTACTTCTACCCAGACGCAGGCCGTTATTTCACCCGGGCTGTCAGGATGACTCCGGCTCAGAAGGCTCTTGCGAAGGAAATGCGGGCTTATTGGGGGAACTTTGTGAAGACCGGAAATCCGAACAGCCGCGGTCTTCCGACCTGGAAGCCCTTCAAGGGAACGGGTTACCTGATGGCCTTGAGACTGAATGGTAAGAGCAAGACGGTTCCCGCGTCTTATTTCTCGAACCTTCATCAGTGCTCGTTCTGGAATTCCATTCCTGTAATTCTGGATCGCGGTGATCGGTAGTCTGGACAGTTAAACGCAAATCGGGGCGGAAGTCAGATTCCGCCCCTTTGATTTTTTGGAAAGATTTCTACTCTTTCGCGGCGTTTTCACCCGCAATCCTCCCGAACACCACGCAGTCAGGGAGCGAGCAGCCGCCAAGCCTCCCCGCGCCGTGGATCCCGCCCGTCACTTCTCCCGCGGCGTAGAGCCCAGGGATCGGGTTTCCGTCCTTCCGGATCACGCGGGCATGCGTGTCAATTTTGAGACCGCCGTTGCAGAAGTGAATGAAGGGTCGCTCAAGCCCGTAATAAAACGGGGGCTTTTTGATTTCCTGTGTGAAAAGCGTCCGCCCGAACTCCGGATCCTGGTGCGCCCGGGCGTAGCTGTTATAGCGGTCCATGGTTTGCAGGAATTCTTTCGGATCCACCCGCATGCCGACCGCGACGTCTTCCAAGGTGTCCGCGGTTTTCACGATCCCGCGGAGAAGCTTCACGCTCCGGCTCGCGCCTTTCGCGGACGCGGCGTCTGTCACGACCCAGAAGCGGTGATTCGGGAGTTTCCACACCGCCTGAGAAATCGTTTCCATCGGAGCCTGCTCGTTCACGAACCGGTGCCCGGATTCATCGAGATACACGTCCGCCCCGACGTAATTCGTGAGACGGCCGCCGGAAAACGGGATCGTGAGGATCTTATCCATGTCGAGGAGCTCCGCTCCGAGCGCTTCCCCAAAGAGAATCCCGTCCCCGGTCGCGGTATCGAGCCCATCCCCATAGGGGTTCGCGGTGGAGGTGATTTCGCGGGTCAATCTCGGGTCGTACTTGGACCGGAGCTCGACGTTCGCCGTATAGCCGCCTGTCGCGAGAATCACGGTTTTCGCGTGAACGAGGAATTTCTTCTTGAGCCGGGAGCCTGACACCACGTATCCCGCGTCCGTCGGCGTTACCCGCGTCACTTCGGCTCCGAAGTAAAGAGGAATCCTCAATTCACGCAGCCGCCGGTTCACGGCGAAGATATAGTCGTAGCCCCCGTTCACGAAACTTGTGAGGTAGCTTCGGGGGACGAGGCCGCCAAGCGCCTCGTACGGATCCGGGAGCCACGTGACACCGAGGCTTGTCATCCAGTCATACGCTGCCCCGGAATTCTCGGCGAGGATCCGGATGAGTTCGGGGTTCCCGAGCCCTTTCCCGGTTTTCTCCATATCGGCGATCATGGAGTCGACCGCCGCGCGGTACTCCGCGTCGTGGCCCGGCATATGGCGCACCGCGCTGAAGTAGCCGGTCGAAATCGTCGAGTGACCTTCAAGGAGCGATTCTTTCTCTAGCACGCAAACGTTTGCCGCCCCCGCGGTTTTCGCCGCGATCGCGGCGGTAATCCCGGCGAGCCCCGCTCCGATCACGCAGACATCCGACTCCCACTCGTCCGCCGGTTCCGCGGTGGACGAAAGCGCCGGTCCCGCGAACGGGATCACGGAGAGGGCAGCGAGAAGGCTCCGGCGTTTCATAGGGCGGCCTCGCTCCCCGGGTCATCGCCGGTTTCATAGTCGAGAATCGTGAAAATCCGGACAAGCTCGGCGCTCGATCGGGCGTCAAGTTTGATCAAAGCGTTCTGCCGATGCATTTTGACGGTTGTCTCTTCGATCCCGAGTTCGCGCGCGATTTCTTTATTGCGTAGCCCCCGCGCGATACAGCGGGCGACATCGTTTTCGCGAGGCGAGAGTTTCCCGACGAGCGATTTCAGCCGGTTCACCTCGTGCTCCCGGACGTCGAGTTCGACAGACGCCGTCACCGCCGCCGCGACACGCTCGAGCATCTTATGCGGTTCCGCCGGCTTCTGGATAAAGTCCGCCGCGCCGTGCCGCATCGCGTGCACCGCGGCGTCCACTTCGCCGTGCGCCGTGAGGAAGATGATCGAGAGGTGGGTGACTCCCCGGTTCTCAAGCTCTTCCTGGACTTCAAGCCCGGTCATCCCCGGCATCCGCATATCCAGCACGACGCAGCCCGGGCGCTTCAGTTCATCATGCTTCAGAAACTCAACGCCGCTCGCGTACGTAATCACTTCCCACCCGAGCGTCTCGAGCAGCATCTTCTGCGACGCGAGAAGTTCAGGATCATCGTCCACGATTCGGATAAGAGGAGTGTCACTCATCGGCTGCACCTGTAGAGGGTTCTGAAGTGGGGTTGGGGTTCGACTCAGGATGGATCGCCGGATCCGGTTCCGGCGTTTCATTCACCCGGTCAAAACGGAATTCAAAGATAACGCCATGCGGCTCCGCGTGCTTCACGGTCATCAGAGCGCCATGCGCGTCCGCGATCCCGCGGACAATGCCGAGCCCGAGTCCGAGCCCCGCCGGGTCAGTGGAGTCACTCGCCTCCGTGAGCCGCCTGAAGTTTTTGTCGTCTAATTTCGGGCCCGCGTCCTCCACCGAGAGGAACACATACTGATCGACCGTCCGGACCGAGACCTGTAGCGGCCGCCGGGTTTCGGACTTCATCGCGCGGGCGGCGTTTTTCATCAGGTTAATGAGGAGGATCTCAAGCTTCAGCGGGTCCCCCGAAATCACCGCGCCCGGCACCGCGGAAATGAGGAGCTCAGGCGAATACTTCCGGTATTCCTCATAGTGGCGGAAATTCTCCACCGCGGCGGTGACGACCGATGCGAGATCCACGGGCTTATGCGCCGACTTCTTTTCCCGCGCGTACCCGCGCACCCGATCCACGATATCGGTCATCCGGTGCGCCTCGCGGTTCACGGCGTCAGTTGCTTTTTCAAGCGTCGGGTTCGAGGGCGAGAGGTCTTCAAGCGTGAGACTCATCACCTCGCAATAATTCATGATCGTCGCGAGCGGCTGCTTCAGCTCATGCGCGATCATGCTGGAGAGATGAGAAACGAGGGAATTGCGTTCCAGCACCGAGAGCTTTGTCCGCGCCTCTCGCTCGTTTTCAGACAGCCGCTCGTTTTCGGAGAGCGCCGCTGTGAGGTCACTCGTCCGCTTCCGGACCAATGTGCGAAGCCGCATCTCATTCATCACGAGGATGAAGATGAGAAGCGCGACACCGGCGAAGATCCAGCGGTACTTGATGAGGACGTCCTTGAATGTCAGGGGTTTCGGCGCGAAGGGGCCCATCCCGAGCGTCTTATAGAGATCGCCCACGGTGTTCAGCTGCCCTGCGACCTGCCAGGAGAACGACCGCTGATCCGGCATCGTGAGGAGGGCGACCGACACGGCTTTGACGAGTTCCGGGCGCGTGAAATTCAGCGCCCCGAAAACGTTATCTGGGTAAAGCGCCGTTGTGTGGCGGCACTGAAGGAGACTATCCGCGTGAGGGGAGACGACGCGGAGCACTCCCGTTTCGATCAGCCCCGCTTTTTCCGCGGCCTCAAGCTCACACGCGGTGAGGACCCCGGCGTCCGTTTTCCCATCCACCACGTTTTCCATCACGTCCGGATACTCAAACGTCCGGTAACTCACGCGGCTGAAGAAGGTCTTCGGGTCGTACCCGGCCTGCTTTAAATACCCCGCGAGCGCGAGCCAGCCTCCGAGCGAATCGGGAAGCGACGCGGCGACCGACTTTCCCTTCAGATCCTGAATCGACTCCAGATCCTTCCGGTCCGAGCGCACCACAACGGCGGATCCCACCGAATACCCGCCATCCTTCGCCCAGACGGTTTTCCGGGTCGCGAGCGCCTGGGCTCCGAGGGAATTCGTAAGCGTATAGAAGATGTCGGAGGGCCCAATCACAAAGTCCGGCCGGTGACCCGCGATCACGGAGGCGGACTGGTACGCCGGAATCTCCAGCACCCGGAAGTGGTACGCGGGAAGGGCGCGCGATAGCTGGATCAGCGTCGGCGAAATAAATTCCGACCGATACCCCGGCTCATTCACGTTGATCACGCCGATTGTGACTTCTTTCGCCCCTTCATTCGGATCCGCGTCAAGCGACGGGTTTTTCGCCGGGTAACTCGCGGGGACGGTCCGGGTCGCCGCTGAATCAAACTGCGGCCCGAGCGCCTCGGCGGGCCCTGTGAAACCGAGGGCGAAGGCTAGAGCGGCAATGAGAGCGGACTTCTGAAGCATGGCGGGCCGGGAGAGTAGGGGGAATTGCGGTTTTTGGTATGAGGTCATTCTATAGAAGGACCGCGCTCACTACCCACCTACTTTTTTAGGTAGTCAATTTTTGTCACCATCTATAACCTTGTACCTAAGCTTAAGTGAAGCTTAAGGGGTGTGAAGGGTGTCGCAGTTACCTTCCCAGCGCCTCTTCAAAAACAAGAACTCTGTGAAAAAAAAACAACAGAGTCAGGTGTTTCCAAAAGATACCCGCTTTCAGACGGAGAGAGAAAGTCTCAGCAGTACTCCCCAGAATCCGAAAGCCGAATTAAAGGACAACGGATATGCAGATAAGGTTCAAAGCAGCGCTTGCCGCGGCGATCGGAGCCATGCTCCTCGCGGCCCCGTCCGCTTTCGCTCAGGGTGTGACGATCCACGGGTCCCATGCCGGCATGAAGTGCGAAACCTGCCACGCCGGGCAGACCCAGAAGGCCGCCCCGTCGCAGAAGACCTGCCTCAAGTGCCACGGTTCTTACGAAGCTCTCGCGAAGAAGACCGCGAAGCCGGGCGAAAAGTTCAACCCGCATGACTCCCATATGGGCCGCATTGAGTGCACGCAGTGCCATTCGATGCACGCCACGAGTCACTACATCTGCCGCGACTGCCACGCGATTCCCGATCGTAAGTTCAAGGGGGAGTAAACCATGTCTTCTATTCTGACCCGCCGTAATTTCCTGAAGACCGCTGCCGCTGCCGGCGCTGCTTCCGCAACCGCCCCGGCGCTTGCCGCGTCTTCCCAGTCCACCGCTGCTCCGAAGCATTGGGATCAGACCGTTGACGTGGTCGTCCTCGGTGCCGGCGGCGCTGGCCTTATGGCCGCCTGCCAGGTCTATGACAAGAAGGGCAAGGTCGTCGTTTTCGATAAGTCCTACAGCCCGTACCACTCCGCGACCCGCATGTGCGGCGGCCTCTTCACCGCCTACGGCACTGCGATCCAGAAGCGTGAGCACGCGAAGGACTCCTGGCAGGATTTCGCGCACGACATCATGGATTACGGCGGCTATATGTCGCTGAAAGAACCGGTGGAACTCTTCGCGAAGCATTCCGGCGAAGCCTTTGACTGGCTCGAGAACCACGGTCTCGCGAAGCATCACCTCGAAAAGTATCCGGGCCACAGCAATCTCCGCGCCGTGCGTCAGGACAGCTATCAGGGCAAAGACTACATCGACGTGCTGACAAAGCAGATCGCGGATTGCAAGATCAAGATCTACGAAGGGACGCCGCTCACGAAGATCTACTTCGACCCGAAGAAGAATGAAGTGCTCGGTATTGAGGCGACGAACCTCGATACGGGTAAGAAGTACAACGTCCGCGCCCTTAAGGGCGTCATCATGGCGACCGGCGGCATTACCGGCACCCCTGAGTCTCTCGACTTCTGGGTTCCGTCCGTGGCTGGCAAGGGCGTTTCGATTGGCTGCTCCGCGAACGACGGCACCGCGATGCGTATCGCCGTGCGTGATGTCGGAACGCCGATCTCCCACATGCAGTACATCGCGTCCTATCCCTGCGGCATTGTGACAGGCGGCCGCCGGGGACCCTACTGCCGCTTCTGGTACTTCACGCAGGCGGGCGGCATCCTGATTAATAAGAACGGCAAGCGCTTCGTCTCTGAAAACGAAGGCATCTGCCACATCACGCCGTACCTCGCGAGCAACCCGGGCGGATACCATATCGTCTTCATGGATAAGAAGATCTATGACGCGACCCGCGCGAAGTATAAGATCGGCGCGCTGATCGGTCTTCCGTCCTGGAACGACGAACGCACCGAAGAGGAGTTCAAGCTCGGGAAGAACCTCTTCCGCGCGAATACGCTTGAAGAGTTCTGCAAGATCTCGGGCGTGGACCTGAAGGGCCTTCAGGATCAGATCGAGCTGTGGAACAAGGCCGTTGACACGAAGAACGACACCCAGTACGGCCGTCACGACCAGAAGGTGAAGATTGACCTCGCGGGTCCGTTCTACGGCATCAAGATGTATCCGTGGAACAACCTCTCCTGCGGCGGCTTCCGCGTGACGGATCACCTCCAGGTGCTTGGCTGGGATCTGAAGCCGGTGAAGGGTCTCTACGCTGCCGGTGAAACGGTTGCCGGTGTCCACGGCGCGTTCTACTGCGGCGGCAACGCCTGCGGTTTCGCTCATACGTCGGGTTACATGGCGGGCCAGATCGCCATGGGGCGCAAAGACGTCTGAGAGAAGTAAAAGTCGGGGAACCGGACGAACTCTCCTCCGGTCCCCCGCGGTTCTGGTGAAAAAGCAGTTCAGGTTATAAGTCAGTCAGACTTGGGATCCGGTAATAGCGTAACCGGATCCCTTTTTTTATCCGAATTACGCGGATTTTCTTCCGATCGTGAGCACCCAGCGCTGCTCGAAACAGATTTCGTCCTCTTTCCGATAGGGCGCGAAGCCGGTCTTCGGACCGCCCGAGAGTTCCGCTTCCATCCGACCCCGGATCGCCTTTTCCGTTTCCGGCGGCGTCCGGGTGAGTCCCATCCAGGACTCGAGATGCTGCTCAATCCGAACGGTGTCGGAGTGTTCAATCGAGAGTCCCTCAGACTCAAAAAGCATCTCCATGTCGTCCTTCGTAAGATTGCTGACATGAGACGGATCGCGCATTCTTTCGATTTCGTCCCGGGCCGCGCGGTCCGGTTCCGGAGACGCCTCCATATCGATCATGATGAGCCGGCCTTCCGGCTTCAGAACCCGGACCATTTCCTCAAAGGCCTTCACCGGGGCCGAGAAGTGATGAAAGGCGAGCCGGGACATCACGAGGTCAAAGCTCCTGGAGAGGAACGGGAGGTCTTCCGCGAACCCCTTCTCAAATATGAGATTCGTGAGTCCCGATTTATCCGCCGCGGCTTTCCCGGCTTCGAGCATCGGAAGCGTCGCGTCGAGACACACCACGGTCTTGACCGCCGGAGAAAAAGTCCGGCCGCAGGCCGCGGTGCCCGCGGCGACTTCAAGCACAAGGTCACTTTTCGCGGGGCTCACGGCTTCGAGCACATGGTTCAGATAGTCCGCTTTGGAGAACTGCAGCGTCGGACTATCGAAGTTCGACGCCTGGATCGAGAACGATTGATTGATAAGACTGAGATTTTCAGGTGTCATAGGGCAGTGCCCTTTTTTGGAATAAAGAGAGAATGCATATCGGCTTTTTCAAGCGTGAGGAGTTTTACCTTCGGGAGGATTCCGCCCGCGTACCCGGTGAGGCTGCCGTTCGCGGCGACCACGCGGTGACAGGGAATGATGATCGAGATCGGGTTATGACCGACCGCGCCTCCGACCGCCTGAGCGGAAAACCGGGTGCCGCCGTGTCCCGCGGCGATCCGCTTCCCGATCGCGCTGTAGGTCACCGTGGTGCCGTAGGGGATTGAGAGCAGATGGTTCCAGACCACGGTCTGAAACTCAGTCCCGATCAGGTGAAGCGGAGGCGTGAAGGAGGGAATATTCCCCGAAAAGTAAATACTGAGCCACTTCGAGGCGGAGTCCAGAATCGGTGAATCCCCGGTCCGGTAAGTCTTGGGGAGCGTCCGCGCGAAATACTTCTGTCCCATGAACCAAAGACCGATGAGGCCTGTCTCGTCTGCCGCGAGGAGAATCTCCCCGAGCGGCGACTCATAGTGCTTCACGGTGACCATTTCAGTTTCCATCGGTGAAATAGCGGTTTGAGTCATCCGGCGCTTCTTTCCGATCCTTTTCTGTATAGGACCGGAGTTCGGCGCAGACCGTGACCCGGTAGCTCTCAATCAGTTTGTCGCGTCCCTCTTTCTGCGCGAGCCGGTGCTTCAGCGTGTTCCGCCAGCGGCTCACCGCGGCTTCGTCCGTCCAGACATTCATCGAGAGGAGTTTCGAGTGATCCGCGAGGCTCTCAAAACGCTCAGCCCGGACGAAGCCCTCAAACCCCGAGAGGAGGGGTTTCAGCATCGCGGCGAGTTCGAGGTACCGCGCGCGGCCCTCGGGGGTCGGCTTCAGTTCAAAAAGGACGATGATATTCGGCATGGTGGTTTCTCCTTTCCGTTATTCAGGTTTCAAGTGCGGGGATCGGCTGAGGGGCCAGATACGGATTGGGGTGTCGGGAGGGCTTTCCTTCTCTTCCGGCTTCTCCCTTTTTTCACCGGCATCGGCGCGTAATCCCGCAGCTCAGGATCCGCGCCCGCCGCGGCGGCCCAGAGGTAGAGACTCGCGACGCTGCCGTACGGGCTGAAACGGCGCTGGTACTTTCGAAAGAGCGCCGGCGTGATCGCTTTGTGGTGATAGACCATGCGGAGTCCCCGCTGAATCGCGAGATCGCCGAAACTCAGAATGTCCGGCCGGCCGAGCGAAAAAAGGAGAATCATCTCCGCGGTCCAGGTTCCGATTCCCCGGATACCGGTGAGCGTCCGAATCGCGTCCTCATCAGTCATCCGTTCGATCGCGCCGAGATCCACTTTGCCCCGAAGAACGTCTGAGGCAAAACCGGCGATATAGTCCGCCTTCCGGAAAGTCATGCCGAAAGACTGTAGCCGGGGAATTCCCGCCGCCGCGATCACGTCAGGCGTTAAGACGCCGAAAGCGTCGAGCATCCGATTCCAGATGGTTTTCTGAGCTTTGGACGAAATCTGCTGACCGATGATGTGGCGGATGACAGAGGAAAAAAGATCGGGGTCCGTCTCACGGTCGATGTGCCCGATCCTCTCGATCAGGCTTTTCAGCCGCGCGTCGCGTGCTTTCAGATACTCTGTTTCTTTCGTGCCATAGCGAAAAAACACAATCCGGTCCCCACTCAGTATCAATCCTGAGTATCAATTTATTATTGAAATTCTTGTCCGGATATCACATTGCGAGCGAAAATCATCACAATATCGTCATCATGAAATTTTCGGCATGGAAAAAGACCGCTATATCAATTCTGTCAATCTGAATGCCGGGAGCCGGTTTCCGTATCTGGTGCTGAATGTGGTCGACAATCAGTCCACTCCCCGGAATCCCGGCTTTCAGGTGATGCATTGGCATGAGGACCTGCAGTTCATCGCGGTGTCGGATGGCCGGGTCGCGGTCCAGACGCTCGATGAAACGGTGGAAGCCGGGGCAGGGGAAGGCGTCTTTATCAACGCGGATGTCATCCACTATGTGCGGAAAATCGGGACCTGCCGCTATCGGAGTTTCATCTTTCCCGCCGCATTTCTTACTTTCTTCCCAGGAAGCCCCGCGGAAAGCCTCGTGACCCGGGTAACTGAAAATCCAGATATCCATCTGATCCGCTTTTCACCGGACACGGAGTGGAACCGCGGCGTGCTTTCGCTTCTCTTTCGTCTTTCGTCACTCGAAGATCAGGCCAAAGACGAGACGTATCCCTATGAAGTGCTCTCCGTGCTTTCGCAGCTCTGGCTCATGCTCATCCGGAATCTGAGGCTGCCGGCGAAGGAAAAAGTGAGCGCGTCTCACCGGAGAATGCAGAAGATCCTTCAGTACATTGCGGTTCACTTTTCGGAACCGATTACGCTTGAGGATCTCGCGCGGAGCGCGAGTATCAGTAAATCCGAGTGCGGCCGGGTTTTCAGAGTGAGCCTTCAGAGAACACCGTACCAGTATCTGATGGAGTACCGGATGAAGAGAGCTTCTGACCTTCTCGCGGAAACGGATCTTCCGATCGGGACCATTGGTGAAACGGTGGGTTTCAGCCAGGTGAGTCACTTCGGGCACTGCTTCAGGAAGAGAACCGGGCTCACCCCCAGCGCCTACCGACGGGCGCACCGGAAGAAAAACGGGTGGATGGGTTTTCAGGACTCCGCAGCCGGCACCGAATGAAGTCATACCCGCTGCGGCTGCCGTTCAGGGCTTAAAGAGTTCCGCTTCAACGATCTCTATCTATTAAAGAGATGCGCCTTTGTTTCTGAATGCGGAGCGGAGGGGAAGCCGCTCCGGTTTTATCAAAGCGTTTCCTTCTCAGGCGGAAACGAACGCCGTTCTTTATCCATTCCCTAAGCGGCCCCCAGGGGCTGAAGATCGGCAACCGATGCCGGGATCAAGAGAGACTTCATATCGGTTTTCTCAAGCATCAGAAGTCTCGCCCGGTGGATGACGCCGCCCGCGTAACCCGTGAGGCTCCCGTTCGCCGGCACCACCCGATGGCTCGGAATAATGATTGAAATCGGGTTTTGGCTCATCATGCCGCCCACCGCCTGCGGAGAAGGGCGGAAGCCGGTCCGCTGCGCGGCCACCCGTTTTCCGATATCGGCGTACGTCGCGGTGGTTCCATAAGGAACGGTGAGAAGGCGCTTCCAGACCGCGATCTGGCAATCGGTTCCAATCAGATGGAGAGGCGGCGTGAAAGAGGGTTTTTCGCCTGAAAAATACCCCCTGAGCCAGCGGACAGCAGATTCAAGAATCGGTGTGCTGCCGGTCTGGTAATTCCGTGTGAGGGTCTGGGCGAAATATTTCTGGCCTTCAAACCAGAGTCCAATGAGCCCCGTGTCATCGGCCGCGAGAAAAATCAGCCCAAGCGGGGAGTCGTAGTACTTCACAGTGACCATTTTAATTCCCGAAGCTAAAATAGTGTTCTGAATCTGACAGCAGGTACGGGCTGTCTTTTTCCGTAAACGACCGGGGGTCAGCGCTGACTGTTACCCGAGTCCCCGCAAAACCAGCCTCGCGGTCTTTCAGATAATCTGTTTCAAACGCCTGACAGTGCAGAAACACGATTCCATCTCCATTCAGTATCACTTCCTAAGTAGCAATTTATTCTCAAAATCCCCGTTTTGATATCAGGAAACGAGCGAAAATTATTAATAAATCGCCAAAAGAGAACTTTTCGCATGGATAAGAACCGTTTTGTCAATTCCGTCAATCTGAATATCGGGACCCGATTCCCTTATTTCGTGGTGGACGCGATTGATGACAAGCCGTTCCCGCCGAATCCAGGGTTCCGGCTGATGCACTGGCACGAAGATCTGCAGTTCATCCTGGTGACAGATGGCCGGATCACGGTTCAGACACTTGATGAAAAGGTGGAAGTGGGAGCAGGGGAAGCCATTTTTATCAACGCGAGAGTCATCCACCGCATCACAAAGATCGGGACCTGCCGCTATAGGAGCTTTATTTTTCCGGCTTCGTTTCTGTCTTTCTTTCCGGGGAGCCCCGCGGAAGATCTGGTGACCCGGGTAACAGAGAATCAGGACATCCGGCTGATTCGGTTTTCAGACGATACGGATTGGAACCGCGAAGTGCTCGCGCGTCTGACGAGACTCTACAAACTTGAGGACCAGGCGAAAGACGAAACGTATGCCTATGAGGTTCTGATTGAGCTCGCGAGGCTCTGGCTCGTGCTGGTCCGGAATCTCAGGCTCCCCGATAAACAGAAGGTGAGTCCGCTTCATCGGCGGCTGCAGGAGATGCTGCAGTACATCTCGCTTCATTTTTCTGAACCGATCACGCTCGAAGACCTGGCGCGGAGCGCTAGCATCAGTAAGTCAGAATGCGGCCGCGTTTTCAGACAGGCTCTGGAGAAAACACCGTATCAGTATCTTCTCGAGTACCGGCTCCAGCGGGGGGCAGAGCTGCTCTCGAAAACCGATCTCCCGATCGGCGCGATCGCGGAATCTGTGGGTTTTGCTCAGATGAGCTACTTCGGGCAGTCTTTCAGAAACAAAACCGGACTTTCGCCAAGCGCTTACCGCCGGGCGAAGCGGCAGAATGACCGGGGACGTCTGACGGAAAAACCCCGTTCTGACTAGTCTGAGACCGCCAGGCGGTTTTTGAATCCTGAGCATTCGATACGGGATTACCCGTAGACACGAATGTCTCATTCTTAGGAATCTTGCTTAGGGTGAGGTTCTTCGGTATATTAAAGCTGTATTTGAAATACATCTTAAATTAAATAAGAGAGAATCATGTCGTTACCTGAATATGCATCGCAGTCTGTCGGAAATGTGGCCTCGAAGAGCACGGCTTTTGCCAAGGTGCTGAACGACGCCGGCGTTGATTTCTGCTGTCACGGCTCTGACGGCTTCTCCGAAGCCTGCCGCAAGGCTGGCGCTGATCCTGAAAAGGTCGCCAAAGAGCTCGACTCCGTGGTTGGTGTTCCGGCCCAGATGTCGCACGACTTCAATACCTGGCCGACCGATCTTCTCTCTGACTACGTGCTGAAGGTGCATCACCGCGGCATCCGCCAGGTGGGCCCGAAGATTCTGGACCTGCTCGCGAAGGTTGTCGAAGTGCACGGCCCGAATCACCCCGAACTCCACGAAATCCAGTCTCTCTTCCAGCAGACCATGGTGGATCTGACGAACCACCTGATGAAGGAAGAGATGATGCTTTACCCCTTCATCTATCAGCTCTGCGACGGTGACCTGAACCACCACTCCGTGCAGGCTTTCCACTGCGGCTCCGTTGAATCCCCGATCGGTGTCATGGAAGCGGAACACGAGGAAGAAGGGCAGCGTCAGGAAAAGATCCGTCAGCTGACGAACGACTACACGCCGCCCGCGGACGCCTGCGGGAGCCTGAAGCTCACGTACGCTCTCCTTAAGCAGTTCAAGGATGACCTCCACGAGCACATCCATCTTGAGAACAACCTCATCTTCCCGAGGGCTCTCGAGATCGAATCCCGCGTCGTTGAACGCTGATTCTTTCTGAAGTAAACGTCTTTCTCCTGGGTGAATGGCCAGAGCTGGATTTTTCGGTGATGGATCTGCAGAGGAGCGGTAAGAGGGATCCGCTCTGGCTGTTCACTTTTTAGTTTTGATGAGCAAAAGCAGCACCTGAAGTATCAGTAGAAGTGAAAGCACTGTCCTCATGGACCGTTCTTTCACTCCTCCCAAAGGTTTCCCCCTCTGGGGCAGTTGGCAAACAACGCATCACACTCTCCGACCCGCCGATTGTTCCAGAGACCTATTGAGAGGAGTGAAACGACTGTCTCTGAGAAGAGAAGAAGCCTGGCGCGTCGGGAACCGCGTCAGGCTTCTGTTTTTTTGACTGTTCGCTTCCAGCGATCGAACGCACATCCGAGAACCGTCTTCTCGTTTAGAAGGCCGCGAAACGCGAGGGATGCGGGGTCTCTTTCTCTCTCCTTGCCTCGAAGAACAGAAGATTTATCGATTGAATTTATTTACCTTTTATGGGAATTATCCGTATTACTACCCATGATGGTAGTAACCCCGGATTTGGGATAAAAAGCGGTCTTTCTTCACTATATTTCACGGCACACAGGCGCTGTTGCCTGAGAAAACAGGAGAGAGTTTGTTATGACCGAAATTTCCCGTCGTTCTGCCATTGCACTCGGTGCCGCAGCCGGACTTGCCACTTTTGCTGAAGGCGCTTTCGCGGCCGACGCTCCCAAGTCCACGAAAGATATGCCGATGAAGCATACGGAACTCGCGCTTTCCAAAGAAGAATGCCTCTATATCATCGAGCACACGGATCACGCGGTTCTCTCGACCGCTGATGCCACCGGTGAACCGTATGGCGTTCCGGTGACCCCGTTTATGCTGAACGGGAAGATTTATTTCCACGGTATCGGAATGGGCGAAGGCCGCCGCAACGCGAACCTGACTCAGAATCCCCGCGGGTCGCTCTGCTGGATCGCGAAGCAGGACATCAATGAGCCGCATCTCACGGTGGATTACGTTTCAGTGATCGCCCGCGGCCCGATCCGCATCGTGACGGACGCGAAGGAGAAGGAAAAGTTCATGCGCTATCTGCTCGCCCGCTTTACGCCGAGCATCGATATTGATAAAGCCATGGCTGCCCGTACCCAGAAGATCGCTCTGTATATGAATGTCTTCGAGATGACGCCTGAAAACATCACCGGGAAGGCCAAGGACCGCGGCTACATGCATTACTTCGGTAAGCAGCGTCCGGGCAAGAAAGACTCTGATTAATTTTCCAGAGTCTCGTCTGAACGACTAAGGGGCGATTCCTTTAACCGGAACCGCCCTTTTTCTGTTGTCTGACGCGGAAGGCATCTGTCTTTATTGGAGTTCGGTTTCGGAACTCGTTCCGGATTCTGAACTACCCAGCCAGGAACAGGGTACCGTCCATCACTCAGTCAAAAAGATCTTTCGTTTTCCGCGGTTTATCCCGCTCCCGGAACCGGAGGTACGGCGTGAGGATATAGCGCCCGAGAGCGTAGAAAAGGATTCGCTTCTTATCCTGAGCGGGGAGGGGGGAGGAGAACTTGTATTTCCGGATCCAGCTGTAGTAGACATCCGCTTCAAGGAGCGCCTTGCTGTCCCCGCGGCCATAGCCAAACCGCACGGCGGCCCACCACATGCCGACCAGCGTCCGCTCAATCCCCCGGACCGCGGCGGGCGGGAGCCCGTCCGGCCGCTCAAGGAACCGGCGAAGGAAGGGAAGCCCGGCCGAGTCGTTCCTGAGGCTATGGGTGATCGAGGAGTTTCTGAGCCGCCGGCGGTAGAGATACTGAGGCACCGTGACCGCGGTTTTAAGCCCCGGAAGAATGCGGATGAAATATTCCTGATCCTCCGCGATCCCGAGCCGCGCGTCAAAGCGATAATCCCGGATTTTGTCGTACCGGAAACACTTCACGGGGAGCCCGCGGGAACTGTAGGGGGCTTCAGCCTTTGTCGCTTCGTACCCAAAAAACACCGCTCCGATGCCATCCTGGTCAAGCCGGATTTCTTTGAGATTAGGGACCTTAGGGGTTTCTTTCTTCCGGTCGAAATCCGTATAGGGGCAGAGCGCGAGATCGGCTCCGGTGCGTTCGAGTGACTCGGTGAAGGACGCCACGTACTCGGGGTCGAGCACATCATCCGGATCCACAAACGACAGGTACTTCACGCCTTTCACCTGACTCACGATATCGAGTCCCCGGTTTCGGGCAGCGGAGACGCCGGCGTTAGGGAGATGCACAACGGTGAGCCAGGGGTGAGCGGCCGAGAACCGATCAAAAACCAGGCCGCCCCGGTCGGTTGACCCGTCATCCACCGCAATCACGAAGAACGCTTTTGAAGTCTGCTTATCGAGTGAGTCGAGAAATTCCGGCAGGTACTGGATCACGTTATAGACCGGAACGACGATGGCAAACTGTGACGCGGATGTGCTCATGAGAGGACAGGTATCGATGGTTGCCTCATCGGGGGCGAGGCATTCTGACTCGGGATTTTACCAACAGCTGAGTCGGTTGGGATCCGAAAACCCAAAGTTTTCCGGCCTCTGGCAATTTTTATTTTCTTTCGGTAGAATGCCGACCTCGGATAACTACCTTGGTAGAGTAATCGGAGACAGGTCTCAGGAAATCAACGGTTTCCAGACTATCCTCTGAAAAAACGTCATTAGGGACGACAGGCCTTTTCCGTCCAATCCGAAAAAATCCCGCAGACTTCTGAGAATTTCAGACAAAAGACCGGCGGTCCCCCTGATAGAGTTATGGAAAGTGATCCGGGAGCTGTTTCCCGGGCACAGGGATTGAAGGAGACAGCATGGCAACAGTTATCTGCCACATGATGGCGTCGCTTGATGGACGTATTGACTGCGATATGACGAGCCACCTGGGGTCGAAAGGATATTACGAAGCGCTTGAGGCTCTGAAGATTGACACGACGGTGGAAGGGAAGGTCACGGCGCTGCACCACTACGCAAGCGGCACCTATACACCGATCGATCCGACTTCCGTCGGAAAGCCTGAGTTCTTCAAGTCGCACGAGTCTGAAAAGTGGGCTGTGATCGCGGATACCCGCGGGACGCTCGTGTGGCCTGAAACGGATGATAAGAATCGCCTCTGCCTCGTTTCTGAACTCGCCCCGCGCGAGTACCTCGACTATCTGAAGAAGAACGGGATCTCCTATATCGCGGTCGGGAAGAAGTCGATTGACCTCAGGGAAGCGGTCCGGATCCTCGAAACGGAATTCGGTTCCCAGCGGATCGGTGTGGTGGGCGGCGGCCATATCAATGGCTCGTTCCTTGAAGCCGGTCTGATTAATGAAGTGAGCATGGTTTACGGGGCCGGTATTGACGGACGCTCAAGCCAGCCGACCGCCTTTGAAGGGATTTCGGAATCCCACACCGTGCCTTATAAGCTCACGCTGCAGAGCGTGGAGAAGGTCGCCGATCAGTCGGTCTGGATCCGCTATACGGTTTAAAGCGTTTGGGCGGTAACCGCTAAACCTCTGACGCGCTTCAGTTTTTATTCAGAATGAAAATTATTTTCTCCTGCAGAATCAAAGGAAAAGGTAAGATAAGTTCAAGCTTTTCTGAATAAAGGACGCGTCATGAAACAGTCGGCTTTTCCGCTCATCACCGCGCCGTGCCTCAAGGGTGTGCTTGAGGACGGCGGGAACCACGTCGTGATCATTGATGTGAGATCGAACCTTGTTCACCCGGAGAAGGGGCGCGAGGCGTATCTCGAATCTCACATCCCGGGCGCGGTGTTCGCGGATATGGAGACGGATGTCGCGGGTGTGAAGACCGGCACAAACGGCCGTCACCCGTTCCCGGATCTCGAAACGTTCGCGGAAAAGATGCGGAATTTCGGGGTCCGGAAGGACACCTTCGTGATTCTCTATGACGGGGGCGAAGCGAATTTCGCGTCCCGCCTCTGGTTCACGTTCCGCGCGGCCGGCCACGGTGATATCCGTGTACTGAATGGCGGGTTCAAAGCCTGGGTCGAAACGGGGCTTCCCGTAACAAAAGAGATTCCGACCCCTGAAAAGGGCGACTTTGAGGTTGGTGATCCGCTGGAGCGTGTCTTCACGAAGGAAGAGATCGAGAAGAACCTCGAAACCGGGGAATATCTCCTCGTCGACGCACGTTCCAACGACCGCTTCCACGGGAAGAACGAAACGATGGATCCGAAGGGCGGTCATATCCCCGGAGCATTCAATCACCCGTCAGCCGCGAATATCGGCCCGGATGGATATTTCCTGAGAAAAGGTGAACTGAAGGACGGGTTCAAAGCCGTGCTCGACGCGGCTGCCGGAAAGCCCATCATCAATTACTGCGGTTCCGGTGTCACCGCCTGCTGCAACCACCTCGCGATGGAAGATGTCGGGATCCAGCCCGCCGGCGTTTATATCGGCAGCTGGTCTGAGTGGATCGCGGATCCGAAGCACCCGCTCGCGACAGAATAAACGCTTCCACGTTTCCGAAAACTATCGAAAACGAATCCAGGTGTCCTATGGGCATCTGGATTTTTTTGAATGCCGAAATCAAAAATGCCACCCCGAAACTGAGTTTCTTGGGCGGCACTTTGAATCAGGAAGAAAGGGGATTACTTCTTCGCAGGTTCCTTGTAGGCAAGGTGATTTTCGATCGCCTGATCGAGCATTAACTGCCACTGATTAACCTTGCGATGACCGCAAAGCTTGTCTTCAAACGCGGGCTGGGTGCATTTGCTGACGTCAAGCCCCATGCTGTCGATATATTTGACTTCGTACGAGTGAGGTCCGATATCCACCCGATAGCGGGCGTGAAACTGAATGTATTTGCCGTGATTGACCGGGGGGTAGACGAGGGCGACAGAGCTCGGTGTGTCCTTCTCCACCATGAACTTGCGTTCGTTCGCGGCTTTAATCACCGCGTCGTGAATCGCGGACTGACTCTGAGTGACTTCATGCTGGGGAAGCTGCTGAATGGGGAATGTTCCCCCGCAGCCTGTTAATGACAGTGTCGCGGCGGCCAATCCAAGCACCAAAAGCGTTCGCATGACAACCTCTCCTTATTTGAAATAGATCGCTGAAAAGCCGTAAGAAACCTGAGTCTGACCAATATAGTGTACTGGTGAGAATTGGTAAATAGATTGAGGACTATTAAAAAGTGAGAATCCAGCGGTGAGTGTCAAATGATCTTTCGCCGAAATTGTTCGTAAAAAAATAGGTTGCA